>Ga0256843_1000163_pt1 | contig 59339 bp, 55 predicted proteins | sample AlvinellametaG_FD_191572 | JGI IMG/M metagenome (GOLD analysis project Ga0256843, IMG submission 191572) | Pompeii worm associated microbial communities from hydrothermal vent at the East Pacific Rise, Pacific Ocean - Alvinella | ecosystem: Host-associated > Annelida > Integument > Unclassified ...
CAATACCTATTCGAGTTTAAATATCTCTAACAATAATTTAAAAACAGAAGTAGATAAAATAAAGAAAATAGATAAAATCAGAAAAATTATCTTTCTTGATTTTACTTTGGCAATCAAAGGAAAAGTAGATATTCAAAATCGAGATAAAGATGAGGATTTTGTCTTTTTTCAAAGTTCACACTCTATTCATAGACGATTTAATCCCTACATAGCCTATATGGTTAAAGAGAAGCATCTCTACAGGCTTGAATCACTTAAGAAGATAAGCTCTTATGAACTCTCCAGTGATGCTGCGTTTGATATAGAGGATCTGGGTGAGGTAAAGAGTTTTCGGGTATATAAAACGACTAAAAAGAGTCAAAGCTTTTTAGTCGCTATTGATTTTGTATCAATGGATGATGTTTTACTAAAAGTAAACCCTCTCAACCAATACTAGAGTTCCAAACAGTCTGCAATAGAGTAAAGACCTGCCTCTTTATCTGCCAGCCATGCTGCTGCTCTGATCGCACCTTTTGAGAATGTGTTTCTTGAAGTTGCTGTATGGTTTAACTCGATAAACTCTCCGTCATTATAAAAACCGACAGTATGACGACCGACAATATCACCACCGCGAAGTGCCATTACTGCTATTTCATCTTTACTTCTTTCACCGATATTGCCGTCTCTACCGCTTACACGTACTTTGTTAATATCCAAGTTACGTCCAGCTGCTGCAGACTCGCTCAGTGTAAGTGCCGTTCCGCTAGGAGCATCTTTTTTATGTCTGTGGTGCATCTCTACTATCTCAATATCAAAGTCTTTCAGAGCTGCTGAAGCTTGATAGACAAGCTTGTTTAAAAGTGCAACACCAAGAGACATATTTGTTGCATATAGAACCGGCATCAATTCACTTGCTTGTTTTAGCAGATTTAGCTGATGATTGTTGAGACCTGTAGTTCCTATGACCAATGGTTTTGGATTTTTAATAGCTTCTTCAAGAAGTGTTTCACATGCTTCAGGAAGTGAAAAATCTATGATAATGTCACTTGCATTTACAAATGAGTGCATATCTGATGTAACAAGTACAGAAGGATCGATTGCAAAGTTTAAAGAGTTACGTACAAAAACAGTGCTTAGACTCATATCTTCACTTGATTTTAGATCATCTATCAATAGTTTTCCAACACGCCCGCTAGCGCCAAATACACCTACTTTTATCATTTTATACCCTCATATTGCTTTTTGTGTATCATAGCAAATATATCATATTGTTTTATTTAAAATAGCTTAAAAGTTATGTTAAAATAATATCTATTAATGAAAAGGGGAAGGTATGAAAAAAGTTGGTTTTTTTAAGGCGTTCGTAATAGTGGCACTTATGGGACTTGCAACATCGAGTTATGCAAAGAGCGATGTAGAGATAAGAGATATTTTGTTTGGTAATTACAGTGAGTATTACAATTACTCAAAAAGTAAAATAGTAGATATTTACTCATTTAACTTTTATGACTGGGTCGGTAAGAGTTATGCGAGAAAACATGATATTGATGAAAATAAGATGCTTGATAGAGCCCGTAAAGGTGCAAAAGATTTCTCAACCGGTTATTCTGGAAGTTATCTGCCTGTAGTCTTTGGAAAAAAATATAACCCACATGATTATTTTATTATTGTAGATCATTATAGTGTGAAATTTATGGAGAATGATTATAAGTACTCTACTATAGTTAGTGGAAATTTAATTATTTTTAAAAAGTAGACTCTTTGGAGTCTACTTGTGTTTATGCAAGAAGCTCATCTACATAAGCTATTGCGCTGATTGCAGCTACTGCACCATCACCTGCTGCACTGACAACCTGTTTAGGTGCTTCTATCCTCATATCACCTGCTGCAAAAAGACCTGAGACTGATGTTTTCATACTCAGATCAACGATGACCTGACCTTGTTCATTTACATCACATAAAAAACTGCCGTCATCTTGTATAAGTGTTTGATGATTGACATCATTTCCTACGAAGATAAAAACACCCGGCACAACAATATCACGAATATTTCCCTCTTTGTCTTTGACCTTAATGCCATTAACACCGCTTGCATCACCATATACTTCATCTGGCACGCTGTTGAGAACAAGTTCTATCTTTTCATTCTCCTCAACACGTTTAACCGTATTTGGTGCAGCACGAAAAGTATCACGTCTGTGAACAAGGTAGACTTTTGAGCAGATCTTAGCAAGGTATAGAGCCTCTTCTAAAGCAGTGTCCCCACCACCAATAACTGCAACCTCTTTGCCTTTGTAGAAAAAACCGTCACAGGTAGCACAGGTACTGACACCTTTTCCAAAAAATTCATCTTCACCTTTGAATCCTGCTCGACGAGGAGAAGAACCTGTACATACGATCACACTGTGTGCTTCGACAACACTCTCATCAGATTTGATTATGCTAAAGGTATCTCCCTCTTTTTTTATCTGCTTTACCTCTGCCATATCATGTTTGAGACCAAACTTTTGACACTGCTCAGGCCATGGCATCATCAAGTCCATTCCTGTGATGTCACCTGTAACACCAGGGTAATTTTCTATCTCAGAACTTTGTGTTATCTGTCCGCCGGGCATCCCTTTTTCAAACATAGTTACATTCTCAAGTCCGCCACGTGTAGTATAAAGACCTGCTGTAAGTCCTGCAGGTCCACCTCCAACAATTGCACAATCTAAAATATTATTCATAATCTATCCACCTCTTTTGTTAACTCTTGTAAATTATCTAGTTTACGTATCATACTATCTTGTTTATAAAGAGTATCTTTGATTTTCTTGATAAAAAAGATAGAGGGCGCATCGTAAATATTGAAGCGTTGGATAAACTTTAAGGATGTCGTTGTGCCACTTCTTAAAAAGGTTGTATATTTGCTGTTCTTGTGTGCTTTGTTGTAGTAATCAATTGCGAGAATCGGTAGATTAAGATTCAGTCTTGAGAGTTCTTGGGTACTTTTTTTATCTCTTGATGAGTAAAAAACGACTATGTATTTATCTGCTTTTGGCATAAAAATATCACTTTTTTCGTAATAGACAAAATCTTTGAAATTAATGAATTTATATTCTGAAAATTTGTAGTTGAAGTAGGCAAAGGCACCAGCTATCATAGCGGCACCAAAAAAAGAAGCTAAAAGTGTAGAGAGAGAAAAGAGACCTTTGCCTCCTCTTCTAGCCACAACTTTATGCTTTTAACACTACGCTAATAAAGCGTCGATTTTTTCAGCAAGAGCTTGTTTTGATTGTGCTCCAACGATTTGGTCTACCAGTTCACCATTTTTGAAGAACATGATAGTTGGGATAGAACGGATACCAAATTTTACAGCAATCTCTTGCTCTTCATCTGTATTTACTTTACAAATGTTTGCTTTTCCATCATAATCTTCTGCTAATTCTTCGATTACAGGAGCGATCATACGACAAGGTCCACACCATGGAGCCCAAAAGTCAACAAGTGATACACCCTCTGCTAAAGTTGCTTCAAAATTTGATCCAGTTAATTCTATATATTTACCCATTAGTAAATCCTTTTTTAATATATTATGCAAGTATTATACAAGTGCTATCATTAATTAAAACTTTAAATTTGTTTATAGTAAATATTTGTATAATTCGCAAAAATTTTTACACATATTATAAGGAAATAGAATTATGCAATTAAAAATAAGTGAAGGTACAATAGATGTAAGACCTTCCGTTGCAAAGCCTCATCCAGGCTTTTTTCATGAAGTAGGAGAAGAGAGATTTAGAAAGCTGGTATTTGACCATTATGAATCGATCAAGAGAAGTGATATTGCATTTTTATTTCCTGTTTTCGATGATGAAGATTTTGCAGAAGCACAAAAACATGCGGAGGATTTTTTGATAGAGATCTCTGGAGGTCCAGATTATTTTACTCAAAACAGAGGTGAGCATCAAATGGTAGGGCGTCATGCTCCGTTTCGTATAGATGAGCAGAGCCGAAAAGTATGGTTGGAACTGTATATCCCGCTTTTAGAAGCCTTGGAAGCTGAGGGAATCAACCCTGAATATATTGAGTCTTTTTGGAACTATCTGGATATCTTCTCTATGTGGGTGGTCAATACCAAAAGCTAAAAGTCTAAAAACTTTCGCTCTTTATTGATAAAGTAAGCACATTGTTTATAACCGACTTTACGTGCAAGTTCTATGATCTCATTATTATAGAGTCCGACCTGTTCGGGTTTATGGGCATCTGAAGAGAATGTAATAGGAATTTCAAGCTTGAAGGCCTCTTCTAAAAGTTCTTTGGAAGGGTAGGCCTCAGCTATCGGTTTTCGGTATCCTGCGACATTCATCTCTAAAACCATATCTGCATCTTTAATGGCAAGAAGTGCTTTGTTCGCGATCTCTTTAATATCTCTTTTTGGCATAAATTTGAAGACCTTTATCAGATCGAGATGTCCGACCACATCAAAGAGCCTGCTTTGTGCCATCTCTTCAATCGTATCAAAATAGTTTTGCCAAATTTCATCAATCTCCTCACTCTCATAACGTCCTATGAACTCTGGGTTGTCAAATCCCCATCCATTTATAAAGTGAACTGAACCGATGAGGTAATCGACCTCTGCGTTTAGAACTCTCTCGTCCATATGACCTTTGAGATAGTCGACTTCATAACTTAAAAGGATGGTGATTTGTTCTTTGTACTTTTCCTTTGCTTTAAGAACTTCTTCTTCATAGGCACGCATATCTTCAAACTTCATACGGTACTGCGGATCGAAGTCCATAGGTGCATGATCTGAAAATCCGAAGACCTCTGTTCCTTTGGATATTGCTGCGTTTATGTACTCATCTATTGTACCTTCGGCATGGTTACAAAGTGGAGTATGGTTATGTAAATCTACTATCATTTTTTTGTCTCGTATTTAGATAAATTATGTTATTATAGTGTGAATTAATAAATTATTCAATTTTGGAGCAGCTTTATGACTCAAGAAGAATTAGATGCATTGATGAGCGGTGGTGTGGATATGGATGAGATATCTGACGATGAAGAGATGCAAGAAGATGGTGCGACTGAAGATGTAAGTGCTGAGACAGAAGAAGAGAGTGAAGATGCTGATATTCTAACTGCCAGCATTGAAGCGGCAGAACTTCCTCTGCCTGCCACGGATGAGAACAAGATGGTACATCAACTGGATGATGTTACAAAAGAGAGCGAAGAGAAAGCAAGTGAGATCTTTGACATCATCGATGGTATCAGTAATGATCTGATGGAAAAAGAGGAGACTCTTAATGATGTCGTAAAAGCATTGAACGCAAACATCGATCTTTTTACAACACTCAGTGAAAAGTTTCCTGATATTGAGACCTTTCAAACGCAGCTCAAGATCAATGAAGATGCTTTGGAAAAATCAAATGAGGTGGTCGAGTCCCTGCAAAATAGTGGAGATGCGATTATGAGTGTGATGGATATCATGCAATATCAGGATATTCATAGACAGAAGATCGAGCGTGTTGTAAATGTAATGCGTTCACTCTCTCGTTATATGAGCACACTCTTTGAGGGAAAAATTGAGGATGAAAAACGTGTCTCATCTGCAACACATATTGCAGGAGATACTCACACAGATTTGGCTTCAACAGATGATATTGAAGCACTATTAGAACAGTTTGGAAATAAATGAAAAAAGTAGAACTACTATCCCCTGCGGGAACTTTAGAAAAATTAAAAATTGCACTTGATTTTGGTGCAGATGCAGTTTATGGCGGTGTTAGCCATTTCTCCCTTCGTATTCGCTCTGGTAAAGAGTTCAGTATGGAGGAGTTTAAAGAGGGCATTGACTATGCACATGCTCGTGGTAAAAAGGTATATGCTACGATTAACGGATTTCCTTTTAATTCACAACTCAATTTGTTGAAAAAACATATTTTGGCAATGGGTGAGTTAAAACCGGATGCTTTTATCGTAGCGACTCCGGGTGTTTTAAAACTGTGTCATGACCTTGTTCCTGATATGCCTTTGCATCTCTCAACTCAGGCAAATGTTATGAACGTGCTTGATGCTCAGATCTATCATGATATGGGTGCTACACGTATCATTACGGCACGTGAGATATCACTAAGAGACCTCAAAGAGATAAAAGCAGCGATCCCTGAACTCGAACTGGAAGTTTTCGTACATGGTTCTATGTGTTTTGCATACTCTGGACGTTGTCTTATCTCAACGCTTCAAAGCGGACGTGTTCCAAATCGTGGAAGTTGTGCGAATGATTGTCGCTTCCCATATGAGATGTATGCGGCCAATCCTGAGACGGGAACACTCTTTAGACTTGAAGAGGAAGAGGGTGTGGGTACTTACATTATGAACTCAAAAGATCTCAACCTTGCTTCACATATAAAAGAGATACTCGACAGTGGTGCTGTTGATTCCGTTAAGATCGAGGGACGTACAAAAACAGCTTACTATGCAGCAACGACCGCAAAAGCTTACCGTATGGCGATAGATGACTACTATGAAGATAAGATCGATAGTGAAAAATACCAGTATGAACTTCAGTCTCTTCAAAACCGTGGTTATACAGATGCATATCTGATCTCCCGACCATTTGAAAAACATGATACGCAGAGTCTTGATTTCACTATGCAGCTTGGAACACATCAAGTAAGTGGTGTCGTAAACGCAGCAGGTACACACTTCTTATGTAAGTACAAAACATTGCCGGGTGATGAGATGGAAGTTGTTTTCCCTCTTGGTTCCCATGTAGATATTGTAGACAATGAGATAGGTTCAACATATGAGCGAGACGGAAAGTTCTTTGTTAAGTTAAAACAGCTTAAAGCGGAAAATGGCAAGGTTTGGGATGAAGTACACAGTGGAAATGTCAATCCGATAGAGCTGCCTACTCGTTTTCCATCATATACATTTTTTAGAATTCCTGCACATCAGGATATGGGAACTTATCCAAAGAGTTAAATGATGGAAGAATTAGTAACACAAGAAGAGGCTTTTTGGCTTCGACAGCTACTTACTAATTCACATATAGGTATTGTTGTAAGTGATATGAATCGAAAGATCATTTTTGTGAATGACCACTTATGTGAAAAGATAGGTTATACAAAAGCTGAACTGCTTGGACAGGACACAAGAATATTTCACACAAGTGATGAATCCTATAGTGCTTTTTTTAAAAAGGTTGTTGAACTGGTTCAAGAGGGAAAACCCATAAGCATTGATTATGAGGTCCGTCATAAGGATGGCCATAAGATGTGGATCAGTATCGCAGGTAATCTTTTAGAGAGTAAAAGTGAAGTGCTTTGGAGCATTGTAGACATTAGTGACAGGGTAGAGCAAGAGCGGGAGAACAAACGTCTCAAAGAGCGTATGGAGATAGCACTTGTGGGTTACAGTGCTGGTGTTTGGGAATGGAACCTGCAAACCAATCAAGTATATATCTCTTTAGAATGGAAGCAGATGCTCGGTTATGGAGCAGAGTTAAAAGATGATGTAGAGTCTTGGCAAAACAGGATTCATCCTGATGATAAAGCCGCTATTTTTGATTATATTCAAAATGCTATAAATAACAGAGAGACAAAACTCGAGAATACACATCGTTTGAAACATAAGAATGGAGAGTGGTTATGGGTTCTTGCTCGTGCTACTGCTTTTTATGAAGAAGATGGAATGGTACGACTTGTAGGTATTCATACAGATATAACAAAACAGAAGAGAATAGAAGAAGAACTTTTTTTACAAAAACAGAGACTGGACTACTTGGCGCACCATGATGTTCTGACGAAATTACCTAATCGACTAATGTTCAATCAACATCTAGAAAAGAGTTTAGAACGGGCTATTGAAAAACATCTAACACTCTGTGTGATGTTTTTGGATTTGGACTACTTTAAAGAGATCAATGACTCTTTTGGGCATGATATTGGAGATGAGGTTTTAAAAATCGTTACAAAACGATTTTTAGAAAAGATACGCCAAGAGGATACTTTGGCACGGCTTGGCGGTGATGAATTTGCTCTGGTCGTAGAAAATCTCAGTACAAAAGAGGAAATCGCTCTTGTAGCGGCTAAATTGATAGATGTTTTCAAGGATCCCATACATCTGAATGAAAGTGATTTTACTCTCTCATGCAGCATAGGTATCAGCTTTTTTCCAAATGATGGAAGTGATGTCAAAACTCTTTTGAAACATGCAGATATAGCAATGTATCGTGCAAAAGAGGCAGGAAAGAACTGTTATATATTTTATAAGTAAGAGATGATATAATTGCAATAGAAAAATTAAGGGTAGTATATGAAGTTTGTTTCGATAATTATAGGCTCAAAGAGCGATTATGAAGTAATGAAGTCTTGTTCAGACACATTAGAAGCGTTTGGTGTAAGTTATGAGATGATTATCTCGTCTGCACATCGTTCTCCAGAGAGAACAAAAGAGTATATTCAAAATGCTGAAAAAAAAGGTGCACAGGTCTTTATTGCAGCAGCTGGAATGGCAGCGCATTTGGCAGGTGTTTTATCTTCTAAAACGATCAAGCCTATCATTGGTGTTCCTATGTCTGCTTCAGCGTTAAGCGGAATAGATGCACTGCTTTCAACTGTTCAAATGCCTGCTGGTATGCCTGTTGCTACTGTTGCCATAGGAAAAGCGGGAGCGATAAACTCTGCTTATTTGGCTATGCAGATCTTGGCACTCGATAATGAAGAGCTGAGTGTAAAACTTCAAGAGGACAGAATCACAAAAGCAAAAAAAGTTGAGATGGATTCGCTAGAGATAGAGACGATTATTAAATAATCGTATAAAGTGCAGGAGTAGACGATGACGTGGATGAGTGACGAAGAGTATTGTAAGCTGACAGGACTTGATATAAGTGCTGTAGATGAACTTGTAGAACGTGGGAAGCTTACGGTCAAAGTCGAAGAGGGTGTGCGTTATATCGATCCTTCAAAGGGTGCAACTGAAGTTGTTGTTCCTGCAAAACTAAAAGAGTTGAGTGAAAGAAATACTCACGAGATGCTTGTCCAACCTGAGTTTGTTGAAAAAACTATAGGCACTATCATCAATCTTCATGAAAAGGTTCTTGATGCAAAAGATGAGACACTCGAAGCAGTAAGAGTTGAAAATGAATTTTTACGTGAAGCGCTCTCTTCTTTGCAAGAGCTTTATGATGAGGATAGAAAAACTATCCATACCCTGCAAGAACAGTTAAAGCTCTCCCAACAAGAGGTGGAGTTTATGCGTAGAAAGTATAAGCTGATGTGGAACAAAGCTATAGAAGAACACACAAACTAGATGAATATCCAAGATGCCTGTGTAACGTGTATCATCAATCAAAGTGCCAGAGTTGCTGATGCAATTAATGCTGATGAGAAGCTGCAAAAAGAGCTTATCTCTACAGTCGAGCAGATGAGCAGGTCATTCTCCTTTTCAAAGACCCCTCCCCAAATTGCTGCTGATGTATATGAAAAGATGGCGCAAATCGCACACAAAGATGATCTCTATGATGAGGTCAAAGAACTCTCAACCCAAAAGGCGCTCTCTTTTGTTCCTTTTTTAAAAGAGCGATTAGTAAAAAGTAAAGATAAATTACTTACCGCGACAAAAATAGCAGTGGCCGGTAATGTGATCGATCTGGCAGCAGAGGTGACATTTGACCTGCAAGAAGAGCTGTTGAAAATATTTGAGATAGACTTTGCACATGATGATTTTGGACGTTTAAAAGAGAAACTCTCAAACGCAGCATCGGTTTTGGTCATAGGTGACAATGTCGGAGAGCATATTTTTGATTATGTTTTCATTCAAACACTTCAAGAACTCTATCCAAACGCAGTGGTCTCTTACATGGTTAGGGGTGTGCCCATCATCAATGATGTAACTCTTAAAGAGGCTAAAGAAGCAGGATTTGATAAACTCTGTAATCTTGTTGACAGTGGTGTCAATACTCCAGGATTTGATTATGCTAGAGCGACTGATGCAGCAAAAGAGCTCTATGACAGTGCTGATGTTGTTATAAGTAAGGGTATGGGTAATTTTGAATCTTTGAGCCCTACACATAGAGAAGATGTATATTTTCTATTAAAAGTGAAATGTAATGTGGTCGCAAACTTTTTGGGCAAAGAAGTAGGTGACATAATTTGTAAAAGGGTGTGATCGTGACGAAGTTCTTTTTGTTCTTGTGTATGGTTTTTATGGTTTTTATGGTGAGTGCGGAGGCAGCTGAGGGAGATTTTTCATTAAATGCCGCATTGGTCGGGTACAGTATGGATTATCGAGAGTATGATGACAATTCTCAAATACTTGACAGTGAAAAGTCGGATTTTACACAAATGATAGGTGTTGATCTTGGTATGACATATACTCTAAACGCAGCCATTAATGATTATGCTCAGCTAGATGTTTCATTATTACTTCTAGCAGGTGAGACAGATTATGCTGGTGCTTATTTGGAGTCTGGTGGCGGTTATGGCAGTGTAGTAAGTAGATCTAACAATACTGTGATGAATTTTGATGCTGATTATCTTTATGGACTGGCACTCTCAAAAAAACTTTATCTTTTAGGTGCTGCTGCGTTTGGATACAGAGAATGGGAACGTACTCTTTCCAAGGATCAGGTAGAGGTCTATAGTTGGTTCTATGTGGAACCAAAATTGGGTTTGAAATATCTTTTTCAAAAGAGCTCTTTAAGCGGTATTGTCGGATATAAATATGGAATAGACCCTGTGATGAGTGCAACAGGGTTTCAAGATGATTTTCAATTGGGTGGGGCAAATACATTTAATATCTCTTTGAAATACTCTTATGAACTTGATCTTAGAAGTGAACTCTTCTTTGCATATGTTTATGAGAACCAAGTGATAGATAAATCAAATATTGTCTATGGCAGTGATGGGAAAGGTTACTTAGAACCTGACAGTGAAGCAAATAATCAATATCTTAAGATAGGGGCACTCTTTAAATACTAAAAAAGTGTGTTTGGCTATAATTGCAAAATAATTTTATAAAAGAGAGAAAATGATAACTTTTAGCGAAATGTTACTAAAACTACAAGAATTTTGGATGAAACAGGGGTGTAATATCGTACAGCCTTATGATATTCCAGCCGGTGCAGGAACATTCCATCCTGCTACTTTCCTTCGCTCACTTGACTCAACTCCATGGGCAACTGCATATGTTGCACCATCACGCCGTCCGACGGATGGAAGATATGGCGAAAATCCAAACAGACTTGGTTCATACTATCAGTTTCAGGCTATCATAAAACCATCTCCTGATAATATTCAGGAGTTATACCTACAGTCTTTGGAGTATTTGGGACTTGATGTCAGTAAACATGATATCCGTTTTATCGAAGATAACTGGGAGTCTCCTACACTTGGTGCATGGGGACTTGGCTGGGAAGTATGGCTTAATGGTATGGAAGTGACACAGTTTACCTACTTCCAACAGGTAGGTGGAATCGAGTGTAAACCGGTAACGGCAGAGATCACTTACGGTACAGAGCGTTTGGCAATGTACCTTCAGGGTGTTGATACTGTTTTTGATATCGTTTGGAACGTAGATGCCAACGGAAATAAAACACTCTATAAAGATGTCCATAAAGAGAGTGAGATAGAGTTCTCGAAATACAATTTTGAAGTAGCAGATACTGAGATGCTCTTTGCTGACTTTAATGCAAAAAGTGAGGAGTGTCTAAGAACGTTAGAAGCAGGGCTTCCTCTTCCTGCATATGATCTGTGTATGCTCGCATCAAATACCTTTAATGTACTCGATGCTAGAAAAGCTATCTCACAAACTGAGAGACAGAACTATATCTTAAAAATTCGTGAACTTTCACGTGGTTGTGCAGAACTCTATAAAGCACAAGAGGCAGAGCGTTTAGAAAGAGTCAACGCATAAATCTATAATAATATTGCATTTTGCAATATTGTTGCAGTGAAACGCAGTAGTGTAGTATAGTTTATAAATTGAATTTTATGAGGATACTATGAAGCTGTCAAATCCGTTAGAGTTGTCGCCACAAGATGAAACAAAATTTAAAAAACTGGGTATCAGCTCTTTTTTGGAGCTTGCACTCTTAATTCCTCACTCATATGAAGATTACATACTACACCAAGAGCTACTTCCTCAAAAAGCACAACTGATAGATGCTACGGTGGAGTCTATCTATAAAGCTCCGAATTCTATTCAAATCACATTTTTTTCTCATAACTTAGGCTATAAAGTACAAGGTGTGCTTTTTCGTCCCAAACCCTATATGCTGCATCAGTTCAAAGTAGGTGAGAGAGATTATTACTATGGTATTATTGACTGTAAACAGGGACATTGCAGTATGAGTATGCCTAAAAAAGTAACGAAGATCGGGCAGATAACCCCAAAATACAAAACCCCACTGCGAACAGATGTAATGCTGCGTTTAGTAGAGAAGTATCTGACAAAAGAAAATCTGCTCAAAGAGGGCCTCAAAGAGGAGATGGCAGAAGAGGTGTTGAGACTGCACTTTCCTCAAGAAGAGAGTCTAAGAAGTACTCAAATGAGCGATAAAAGTTTAGATACTCTCAAATACATTGAACTCTATGCATATATGAGGCTCTTAGCAGGTAAAAGACGCTACTTTAAGGCAAAAGAGTCTGCGTTTAATGATTATGAACCTTGGAGCAGAACTTTGCCTTTTACGCTTACCTCTGAGCAGTTAAAGGCTATAGAAGATATTCGTAGTGATCTGCAAAAAGATGTAGCAGCAAAACGGATGGTAGTGGGTGATGTCGGAAGTGGGAAGACAATGGTAATTTTAGCAGCGGCATATATGATGATGCCGCACCGCTCTATCTTAATGGCTCCAACCACGATCTTGGCAAATCAACTCTTTGAAGAGGCTCAGAAATTTCTCCCGAATATTAAAGTGACGCTTGTAACAAACAAAACAAAAAAAGAGGATTTGAGTAGGTATGATTTTATCATAGGGACACATGCTCTTCTCTATAGAGAGTTACCAAACGCAGCGCTGGTAATGGTAGATGAACAGCATCGATTTGGAACCCTGCAGCGAAATATGTTGGAAAAACTTGTAAGCAGTGGTGAAAAACGGCCACATTATCTACAGTTTTCAGCAACTCCAATTCCCAGAACACAGGCGATGATTGAGAGTGCGCATATTGATGTAAGTCTGATTACCACTACGCCTTTTGTAAAAGATATTGACTCTCGAGTCATTCATAAGAGTGATTTTACGCAACTTCTTGGGCACATAAAAGAGGAGATAGAAAAAAATAATCAAGTGCTTATAGTCTATCCATTAGTACAGCAGAGTGAAATACTCGAGTATCAAAGTATCGATGAGGCAAGAGGTTATTGGGAAAAAAACTTCAATAATGTCTATGTAACGCATGGAAAAGACAAAGAAAAAGAGCAGGTACTTTTGGATTTTAGAGAGCAGGGGGATATCTTGATCTCTACTACTGTTGTGGAGGTTGGTATCTCTTTGCCTCGTTTGACAACAGTTGTGATTGTCGGGGCTGAGCGTTTGGGACTCTCAACGCTGCATCAGCTTCGAGGAAGGGTCAGTCGTACTGGACTTAAGGGCTACTGTTATCTCTATACAAATCAAGAAAAATCACAGCGTCTTGATGAATTTGTAAACACGGTCAGTGGTTTTGATATTGCAAATCTTGATTTGAAATTTAGAAAAAGTGGTGATCTGCTTAAAGGACTTGTGCAAAGTGGCAGTCAGTTTCGATGGATTGATTTTGCTGAAGATGAAGAGATCGTAAAAAGAGTAAAAATGGATTTAAATATTTAGAGTATTTCTTGGGGATAACCCCAAGAAAAAGTAGTGTTTAATAGAGACCGAATTTACCGTCGTTGCGTTTATAAAGTACACGTGTTTTGTTTTCATTGTCCAAAAAGATCTCAAACATTTTTCCGCTCTCTTTTAAATCTTCCAAAACATCTTCTACTTCACGAGGTTTGTAAAGATCTAACTCAACCGGAATGATCTCATCCTCAATCTCTTGAGATGCTTCTTTAACATCAACTTCTTGTGCTTTTATCTCATTGAGACCGACTTTTTGATGGTCAGTTACTTTGTCATGAAGACGACGGAGTGCTTTTTGTGCACGATTTGTCGCAAGATCGATAGCAACATAGAGATCTTCGTCACTTTGTTTAATAATAATAGTATTTTTATGTGCTAAGTTAATTACGAAATCAACTACAGAGTGCTCTTTACCCTTTTTTGTTTGTGAAGAAGCAATGACATTTACAGAGATTATGTCAAGATTAAATTTTTTTAAAGTTTCTATAGAAGATGAGATATGCTCTTTAATAGCATCAGTAAGTTCGATATTTCTTCCTGTCATACTAATATTCATTTTAAATCCTTTTTTGTAATATGCGTCAATTATAGCATTAAAAAGTTGATAAAGGATTATAAATTTATAATTTTTGTATGCTTCTTTTAAAATATCGAATCGGTTCACTTACAACGGTCGGATCAACGACACTGACGGAAACATCCATCAAAACCGAGCCGTTTTGTTCCGGTGTAGTAACAATAGCATAAACATTGTCATTTGCACTGCCATCATTAACACATCCTGGAGGTAGAGGAGCAGTATAGATAAATCTATTTGTGATACTGATTTGATAGATGCCGTCTTGTATAAAAGTCAAATCATTAAAATGGGTACAAGGACCATCTTGTGCAATTTTTAGAAGTGAGTATTCAGCTGCACTGTGAGCAAGTAAAACAGCTTGTTCATGAAGATATAGGTCAGCAGTTTTTTTTGTTGACTGTGCACTTAGTAACATACCTAGAGCCATGATTGTTGCGACTATGACAATAACACTGATAGCCATAATCATGGCAAATGCAGGTCTGTTCTTTCTTAAAAGACTGTTTTTTCTTTGCATAAAGAGTAATCCTCCACTAAGTCAGTCTTTGTACAGACTTGAATTTTCATTATGGATCCAATAGATGTAAATTGGAATGTACTGACATTTTCCATTAAAATAGTATTTTTCCCATCTGTCATTTTTTCCCCTTTCCATGGTTGATAATCATAATATAAACGCAGTGTACCTTTATTGTCTGTACCTGCTTCATATACGATAGCATAAGCCGTCCATGAAAGTAGATAATATTCATAAATATCTATACCGCTAAAATCAACCCCTGCAATGGATGAAGTGAAGGCATCGTTTTGTCCTGCTACTCTTTTTATTGGATGCATTGCTCCTTGTTGGTTGAGGAGGGCACCGTTCCATCCATATCCTGTCTGGACATTTGTATTTGCTCCAATAAAATAGATGGCTGCATCATCAACTGTTGTGGATGAATTATTAAGGTCTGAAATCATACTATTGATTCTTGATGTATCTGTTTGAGGAGAGATTAAGATATTTTTATTTCCTGCATCGAGATCTATGATGCCACTCCAGTCAGGAAGATACGGAGTAGCTCCTCCTGTACTCATACCTCTACGGCTCTCTTCAGCAATTCCTACCCATTCTAAAACTGTATAGTTACTACCTATTGCATCCGCTAGTGCTACAGGTGCTGTTGTCTTTGATACTCTTGCTATAACAGAGTCTTTGATTCTGTATTGTAGACGAGCTGCGATCGTCTCGACCGCAATTTCACTGTTAGACTGAAGAGTATTATTTACTTGGGAAAAGATGAAACTTTTATAGGCTTGTGCTAAAAAAGAGACACCGAATTTTCCTATGATTCCCATAATAATGATGACAAAAATCAACTCAAGCATTGTAAATGCGGTACGTTTTTTCATCAGTAGGTCCTCTTATAGTAATCAGTTTCACCGATGTTGGCTACATAGGCTTTTAAAGATGTTATTACATGACCTTTAGAGTTTGCAATAGTGACTTTTATTTGTTTCATATTTGCATTATGTGTTCCACCAAATTTTGCTTTGCCCGTTATAACGATCTTTGATTTATATTTATCTTTATATCCCTCTTTATCAGGAGTTGGATTCAAAAATATTAGTCTATATCCATGTGCTTTATTTTCTATTGTTTCGATTGTAGCAGATGCTACATTCGAAGGAGCGGTAGCATTACTATCTGTACATCTTCTGTGTAGAGGTTGATTGATCTGTCCTGGCATAAGTCTATAACGCGGTGAGCTTGTATTGTCATCACATTTCCCATCAATATCTATAACTTTCGCATATGAGTTCGGTCTGGCTGGATCTATAGAATTTGCATCCCAATGTAGTGTGACTATCTCATTCAACTCTGTTGCTGCAGCAAATATAGCTTCTTGAACAATACTGTTTTCTATACCTTTTTCTGTAATACGGCTCATTACCGGTATAGTTAAAACTGTAATGGCAATAATAACAATCGCAAAAATTAACTCAATAAGAGTAAAGGCAGATCTTTTTACCACATCAATCTCCTATTAGTTATATCAGCAGCATTCTTTTTGGTAGTAGAATCAGTTTCTCTCTCTCCTGCCCACGCGCCCGAACTATTTATGAACTCTACTTCAAATTCATTTTTCTTTGCATCTTTATTGTATTTATTATAGATCAACCAGCCTGAAGCATTTGTTTCCATTGTTGCTTTATATGGATAGCCCTTTGTTGAAGCTGAACCATAATGTAGATGTGCTTTTGTCGGTGTTGCAGTGTCTATTGTTGTTGCATTGACATTTCCTGAACCTGCTGCATATCCTTTTTGGTTAATAGCATTTACTTGACCATCACGTAATGTTTTATGTTTTGTGTTGACATACCATCTTGGATCATCAGTATATTTAGAATTAAACTCATCTTGAAGGAGTGATTTATTACCATCATTACTTAAGTCACAGTAAACTTCATAATATATAAATGCATCACCATCAGCTCCGATATACTTTTGTCTTGGGGTATGTGTACGACCATAGTAATGTCTAATTTTATAATTTAAATCTTTTTTCCCCTGCGTTGCGTTTGAAGTATTTAAATCCGCAGTATATGCACAGTTCGCAGCATTTTGGCACTCAATTTTATAACTGTTCAATGTTACTATCTCTGGATTAATAGCTTTGTTAACATCTCTTGAGTAGTTAAGATTTAAAATAGTTTTTACTTCACCTTTAGCAGTTGGAATGAAGTCTGTCGCAGGTAGTGCAATACTGTTGGTTGTATTATTGAGATCTTTAAACTCCTCTCTTATTTGTGTAGAGTTTTCATCTAATATATGAAGTTTATATTGATATGAAGCAGGAAGATTTATTGTACTTTTTTCAATTTTTGCATTAAGTGGTTCTGCATAACAACCATCAACAAAATTAGTAGTTACAATTTTATCTGCACCAACTGCTTTTATATTTCCATTAAGATGAAAAGACATATTTTCATCTACAGTATTGTTTAAATTTGACATATATATAAATGTGTTCTTTGTAATATTGGCATCATGACTGAGTCCAACAGATGGAGTCACATTGGATAGGTCAAATTCATATGGATGCATCATTATATTTAAATCAATATAACTTCTATTATTATCTAGGTTTGTATGAGTTGAACTAATATTACACCCATTGAAATTATCGAATTGACTCTCTTTTGCAACATTTGAACTGTTAAGTGTACAGTCTGGAGTTTGTTTAAAATATGCTCCTGTATGGTGTGTTTGAACAATTTTATCTATATCGGCCCACGAACTGTCTTTTATTACCAGTTTATACTCTCCCACTTGAGAAAGAGAGGAGTTTTCATCACTTAGCCCATCTAGAGCTTTTATTGTTGCATTCTTGTCTTGTGTATCGATACATGATGTTTTTACACTGCTTGGAGTCCATACATAATGTGCACTAGTACCACTTTTATCGTTAAATAGAACATTATAACCTTGAGAAGGTTCATTATCTATATGACTTGTTGCATTGATTTCAAGTAAATAGTTATAACCAGCAGCTAAATCTACTGGTGTGTTGTTAGTCGTTATTTCTCCTGAATATTTAGGTGTAATATCGATTGTTGTTTGTGTTGTGCCGTTTTGATCAAAAATATTTTCAGTAAATGCTTCAGGACGTATTGCAAAATTGTCTCTTGAACAAATAAGTTTTGTGTTTATGCCATATAGACATTCCATACATGAATCAAGTTGATTTTTTGTCATTGCTGAGTTATACGGAGTTCCTTCTGTTGTACAATGAGTGGAGACTCTATCTGAACTATTGTTACATGTTCCTGCTTTCTCATCATCAGGCAAGTTAAGTAAATTATATCTTTTATTACCATTATTGTCTAAAGTTTCAAGTTGAAGAATGTCACCATCTTCTCCTACAAGGTTATAACTAACTCTAAACGCAGCATCTTCTCGTGCTATTTTATTGAAAGTAATAGTATCTGGAATGAGTGGAACTTTTGATTCATCGCTAAAAACTACCCAAATTCTATCACTGATAGAGTTTGTTACTTCACTACAAGTTGCAGTTGTGTAATGAAAAGATTTTAAGTCAAGCATATCTATACCAACAACAGTACTTGTCTTTTTTAAAGTATGTAAGTCCGGATTTGAAGTAGTATTGGTATCGATAGATACAACACTTAAGTTACCCCGTCTGTTTGTAACTTGTGTATTAATATTATAATAATAGTTTGATTCATTGGTATATAGTCCATTTTCAATTACATTGAAGTAACCATATACAGGTGCATATGTTCCAACTCCTCCACTACATATAGGAACATCTTTATCAATAAAGCTTGATCTTTGAATCGTAATACTGTCATTTTCAGAGAGAGGAATAGTTAAATCATAATCAATCCTAGCTTTGATAGGCAGTCTAAGTGGTGATGTTTTAGGATCGAGTGATGCATAAATGTAAAAATAATCATAAGCATCAAATGAAGAGATAGGGATACCTTTAATATAACTATCGCTTACATTCAGACTTGAATCATTTACTTTTTTTCTTGTAAAACTATTTGGTTCAGTTACCCAAACACTTTCTCTGTGATAAGTCGCTTGTGTAGTATTAATGTCTATAAGGTTAAAGAAAATGTTACTTGCTACAATTTCTGAATCTTTCATATTTCGAAAGTACATAGCAAGTTCAACAGGCTGAGATGGATTATTTGCTCTGACATCTGCGTTTATATAAGGCCCTTCACTTGCGTCATAACCCTCTGTTAAATAAAGACCATTTTGCTTATATGCATAATCATAACAGATACTTGGTTCTCTTAAACCATTGATTTTATTGACAAAAACACCAGTATCCCATTTTGCATCCCCTGTATCTGCAATCGCCATTTTAAAATGGTATGTTGTGCCGGGAGTTAGATTGTCAAGTGTTGCATGAAGTTTATGTGTTAAACCATCATATTCAACAAATATAGGCGAAGTGGCTTGATTACAGTTTGGACCATTGTTCCCAGTATTACAGTTGTCAATAAAATATTGTGTATTTGTTAATATTTCAGGAGTAGCATCATCATATACTCCTACGCTGCCATTATTTACATTGTTAACAGTTACTGGATCATAATTGTCAATGTTGTCAATTGTTACATATGTTTGATTATCTACCACTCTTGCAATATTATATGTTTGGTTTAAGTCTCCACCAGAGATAAAAAATCCAAAAGCATCATTAAATTTAGAACCTACATATTCATTGTACTCATCAGATGCAAATTGATAATCTATAAGTAATAATCTTGTATTTTCATCAAGCGTGACATCAAATGTAAAGACAACAGGGTTATGTGTTGCTCTTGCATCAATTGCTGTTAGGTCTGTATCTGAATAATCACCGGATGGTTTTAGCGATGTACGCCATGAACTATTTGTTGTAAATGATTCGGCTACGGTCGAACCTGTTAGAATGATACCTTCATCTACTTCAAGATTCGCTCCTGAACCATTACTGTAGATACCAACCTGAGTACCTGCTCCATGCACTATTTTTGGATTTGTAATAGTGATACCGACGCCTTGAATTTGTGCGGCAAGTTCTTCAGCAGTAACATCATATTTACAATTTGCTGTCGCTCCATTTGGGCAGTTGGTATATGCAAGTGCAGAAGAGGAAGAAAAAATAAAAATAGTGGTAAAAAGTATGAGAAAATTTGTAGATGTTGTAGTTTTCATGATGTCCCCTTTGACAAAAATTACTGCACAAAACAACAGGGCTCAGTAGCATAGTACAGTTGCTATAGTGCATTATCTAATGAGTCGGCTTTATATTTGCTGAAAGTAAATGGATTTCAATGAATGTGATAGATTCTGAATTTTATAACAATTCTTGTGTTTTGGATGAAATTATTTATCTCGTTTCATTGATTTAATGCGCGTTATATATCTTTTGGATAAAATAACAATCTAATTAAGAGAGGAAAATAATTTAATGATAAAAAAAAGAACGATTTTACTTACTATCTATTTTATATTGACTTTGTTGGTCGCGGGATGTTCGAAGGGCATAGATGAATATAATAAACCTGCTCTGTACTGGTATGGAAAAATTATCAAATCCATTGCAGATGGAAACTATGATAAAGCTGATGATTACTACTCTTCATTGCAAGGTGAGCATATAGGGTCTCCTCTATTGCCAGAAGCGACAATGATCTTGGCAATTGCACATATGCATAATGAAGAGTACCTCTTGACAGAACATTTCCTGAATGAATATATCAAACGTTATGCGAATATCAATGAAATAGAGTTTGCCGAGTATTTAAAAATTAAGGCAAAGTATAGATCTTTGCCACATCCAAGAAGGGATCAGGTCTTTATTCAAGAAGCGATTCAAGAGGCCAAAGCATTTAAACGCAAGCATCCCAACTCAATGTATTATGCGTTTGTAGATACGATGCTGACACGTCTTGAACTTGGAGATGCCTCTTTCAATGAAAGTATTGCAGGTCTATATGACAGAATAGATAAACCAAGGTCAGCAGACTATTATCGTCATCTTCGTCCTGAACCATGGATTGAATGGAGTAGAGTAGAACCTGCTGTTACACCTTGGTATAGAGAGTGGTTCGAAGGCGATGGACGTTCTAGTTGGTATGCTTTTTTAATTCCTGATACGAAAAGTGTTGTATCAAGGAATACAATAAGTGATGATGAAAATTTAACAAAATAAAGGATGAGTATTTATGAAATTAAGTAATTATGGAGAATTTCCTGCTGACATTCCAGTTATTGCAGAGGATGAACTCTTTTTATACCCATTTATGATATCTCCGCTTTTTTTGAATGATAAAGAGAATATAAACGCAGCAACAAAGGCTATTGATGAGAACTCTTTAGTAATTGTATGTACAACTAAACCTGAACACGAAGGTGAACGTGATTTTGATGCTCTGTACGATACAGGTGTTGTTGGTTCCATCATGCGAAAGGTCTCTCTTCCTGATGGAAGAGTAAAGGTTTTATTTCAAGGCTTGGCACGAGCGAAAACTCTCTATAAAGTTTCAGAGGATCCTTTGATCGCTCATGTTGATATTATTGATTCTACTGATGTTGATAGTTTAAAAGCAGATGCTATTTTAGAAGTTGTAAGAGAAAAAGTAAGAGCCTTATCTGCTGTGAGTAACTACTTCCCTCCTGATCTGTTACGAACAATCGAAGAAAATCATGACCATAATCGTATAATTGATCTGATCTGTTCAACTATCAAATTAAAAAAAGAGCAAGCATATAAGCTTTTTGTTGAGACAGATACAGAAAAACGTTTTTTAGATCTGATCGATTATTTAATAGAAGAGATCGAAGCGAATAAACTGCAAAAAGAGATTCGCTCGAAAGTTCATTCGCATATGGAAGAGATCAATAAAGAGTACTTTTTAAAAGAACAGCTCAAGCAGATTCAACAAGAGTTAGGTGTAGATACTTCTCGTGATGAAGAGATAGAAGAGTATAAAAAGAAGCTTGAAGCCAAAAAAGAGAAAATGGGTGAAGATGCCTATAAAGAGATCTCCAAGCAGTTAGAGAGATTTGCACGTATGCATCCGGACTCATCTGATGCTTCCATGACACAAACCTATCTTGATTGGGTACTAGATATCCCTTTTGGTGATCTGGCAAAAAAATCACTCAAAATCGAGGTGGTTGAAGAGCAGTTAAATAAAGATCACTTTTCATTGGCGAAGCCAAAAGAACGTATTGTAGAGTATTTCGCAGTAAAAGAGCTTTTAGAACTTCGTGGAATAAGTGCTAAAAAGAGTGCAGGCGCAATTCTCTGTTTTTCAGGCCCTCCGGGTGTTGGAAAAACATCACTTGCAAACTCTATTGCTACAGCACTAAAGAGACCTTTGGTAAGAATCGCACTTGGTGGTCTTGAGGATGTAAATGAGCTCCGTGGTCATCGTCGTACCTATGTAGGTGCAATGCCAGGCCGTATTACACAAGGTCTTATAGATGCAAAAAAGATGAACCCTGTAATCGTTCTTGATGAAATTGATAAGATCACAAGATCACAAAGAGGTGATCCTACTGCTGCACTTTTAGAGATTTTAGACCCTGAACAAAACAGTGAATTTCGTGACTATTATCTTAACTTTGATCTAGATCTGAGTAATGTTATTTTTATTGCAACTGCAAATGATGTAGGACGCATTCCTGCGCCGTTGCGTGATAGAATGGAATTTATTACACTCAGCTCATATACACCTCAAGAGAAATTTGAAATTGCACGTAGATATTTAATTCCTCAAGAGTTAAAGAAACATGGATTGAAAAAAAATGAGTTGAGCATATCTAAACCTGCACTTCGAGAACTTATTCATAGTTATACACGTGAAGCTGGTGTGAGAAATCTTCGTCGTCGTATTGCAGAAATGTCTCGTAAAGCAGCTCTTGAAATACTGAAGCATCCAGATATGAACAAGGTCACTATCTCAATGAAGAATTTAAAAACATTCTTTGATAAAAGTGTATTTGAAATTGAGAAGACAAATAAGATTCCAGTTATTGGAGTTGTCAATGGTCTTGCTTGGACAGCTGTTGGTGGTGATGTTCTTAAAATTGAGAGTATCCGTATCAAAGGTAAGGGAAATTTTCAGCTTACAGGTAGTCTGGGTGATGTAATGAAAGAGTCCGCTCGTATTGCTATGAGCGTTGTTAAAACATTGATAGACAAAAGAAAATTACGTATCTCTCAAGATAATATTCCTTTAACACTTAAAGAGAAAGAGGAGATAGTTGAAGTAGATCCTAGCGAAGTTTACAAACGCTACGATCTGCATATTCACGTTCCTGATGGAGCAACTCCTAAAGATGGACCAAGTGCAGGGATCGCTATGGTGAGTGTGATAGCTTCTATCCTTAGTTCATACAAAATCCGTTCAGAAGTTGCTATGACAGGTGAAGTTTCTTTAACTGGAGATGTTTTACCTATTGGCGGTTTGAAAGAGAAATTGATTGCTGCATACAAAGCAGATATGACGAAGGTTCTGATTCCAGTAAAAAATTATGAACGTGATTTGGAAGATATTCCAAAAGAGGTTAAAGAGGCACTTGAAATCGTACCTGTAAAAAGAGTGGAAGAGGTGCTTAAACAAGTTCTAGTATAGAACTTGTTTAACGCAGTAAAAGTGTTTAAACTATAACAGTAGCCATTTTTTTAAGCAGGTCATCATTCCTGATAGGTTTCATTAAAAATCCATTTGCACCAGACTCCAATGCTTCACTTTTTTTTGTTTCATCAGTTGTTAAAACTATGATAGGAAGTTGACGCAGATTATCATCTGCTCTGACAACTTTTAACATCTCTATACCATTCATTATTGGCATAATGATATCTAATAGTATTAGATCAATGTCATTACGTCCTTTAAGTTCCCCTATCGCATCAGAACCATTTTTGGCTTCAACGACCTCTTTGACATGACCACTCTTCATTAACATTGATTTCAAGAGCTTTAAATTAATCATATCATCATCTACGGCTAAAACGACAAGGTCAGTTCTTTGCATCTATTTTCCTTCTTTATATAAATTTTTCAATAACTAAACGCAGCAGGTCTTTGTTGACTATATTACGTATTGTTTCATGTACATAAGCGATATCTTGACTATTGTCTTCACCACTGTTCATTAGAATCAGATAAGTAGGTAAACCACTCTCTTCATTTACCTTTTTCACAAGTTCTGTGAAGGCTTCTAAATTTAAGTTTTTTAGTTCTTTATCAAAGAGCACTATTCTGTAGTTATTATCTGCGATCATACTTTCAAGTTCTGTAACGCTATCTGCAATTTCATAACTGTATCCAAGAGAGTCTAAAACCTTTTGAAATAATCTTGTTTCAAAAGGAGTTTTTTTAGCAAGAATAATATCTGCTTTATACTCTTGTACTTGTTTGGGTTGTTCTTCTTCTATCTCTTCTATATGTTCATTCTCATCTTCTTGAGATTGAGTATCTTCCTCTATTTCATTGGTGTTCTCATCACTTAATTCATTTTCTATCTCTTGTGACAACTCTCCTTTATCTTCTTCTTTATCTTCTTCAATATTTTCAGAAGAAACTGTTTGCTCCTGAGCAGGAGGAGTTTGCATCTGTATTGTTTTTTCTTGCATAGTCATAATCTTGTCAGATAAAAAGTGTGTCAAAAGAAGTACGATTTCAGAACGTACAAGTGGTTTTGTTGTATATTCATCCAGTCCTGCTTCTATAAATCTCTCTCTATCCCCTTTAAGTGCATTTGCTGTAAGTGCAATGATAGGAACATGAATTCTATGATAATCCTCTTCAAATTCTAAGATCTCTTTTGTTGCTTCAATTCCATCGAGGAATGGCATTTGAATATCCATAAAGATAAGATCAAAATCACCATCTTTACGTTTTTGAAATGCTTCAAGCCCATTAGATGCAATACTTACTGTAAGCCCCAAATCTTCAAGTGTTCTTTTTATCAATTTTTGATTAATGATATTATCTTCAGCAACAAGAACTCTCGCATTAAATTTTATAGAGTCTACATCTATATTCGTAGGTAGCTTTTTACTTTCAGTAACTGCTGTAAAGTTCTCTGTTTGATAACTCTCCAATGCAACTTTGAGTTTTGTATTGTTTAGAGGTTCATAGATCGTTTTAAATATTTCAATACCAAAGCTCTCAATAGTTTTCATATAGAATGATTTTGTAATCAAGATGAGCTTTTGAGGAAGAGCTGCATACCCTTTTAACTCTTTTTCACTACAGTGTTCATAGTCCGCTATAAGTAGATCATAGTTGATCTGCTTTTGAAGTGTTTCAAGTTCAGTAAAATCTTTAAATTTAGTATAGCTCACACCATAGAAGTCAAGGTATTCTAAAAGATAACTATCTTGTCTTTTTGTTTTATGATCTGATTCTAAAATCAGTGCATTTATGCTTGAATAGGCACCTCTAAGAGTTTCATTTTTCGTTTCAATCTCTTCAAAGTCAATTGTAAAAAAGAATGTTGTGCCTTCTCCTGGTTCACTTTGAAGATCAAGTTGACCGCCCATAAGTTCAATAAATCTAGCTGAAATTGTAAGACCAAGTCCTGTACCACCATATTTACGTGTAATAGAAGTATCCGCTTGTGAAAATGCTTCAAAGATTTTTGATTTTTGCTCACTGGTGACACCGATTCCACTATCTTGTACTTCAAATCTAATTCTTGTGATTCCATCTTGAACAGAAGGTTGTTTTCTAATATCAACATTAATAGCACCTGAACTACTTGTAAATTTCACTGCGTTTGAAAGAAGGTTGATAAGAACCTCTTTGATTTTTGTTGGATCCCCTTTAAGTGGTTGTTCGAGTTCAGGGTCAATAAAACAACCTAGGTCGATCTGTTTCTCACTTGCACGAACAGAGTAAACTTCAATAGCACTTTCAAACTCATCAATAGGATTGAAGATAACATCTTCAATTTCAAGTTTATTGCTTTCAATTTTGGAGAGGTCAAGAATATTATTGATAATTTCTAAAAGGTTTTCAGAACTTTTTTCTATGATCTCAACGAATTCAGCTTGTTCCTCTTGCAGTCCAGTATCTTTTAAGAGCTCAGTAAAACCAACAATACCATTAAGTGGTGTACGTATCTCATGTGACATATTTGCCAAGAACATTGATTTTGCTTCACTGGCTTCCTGTGCAGCTTCTTTATCATGTTTGGTCTGCTCAATAATATGCTCAAGCAGATTGTATGCCTCTTCTGTACCTTTTGCCGTATGAAGGTTGATCTCTCTTTTTGGTGCCTCCTCATTTGCATCATCAGCAACTCTTTTGAGTACATTTTCAAGATTGAGGATATTTCTTGCAATTTCATTGGAAAGTAAGAAGCCAAAAATCGCTAAAATGACTGATACCAACCATATTGTAAGCGTAATTGCAAGTAATTGTAGTGCATCGATTTTAATTGTCACTGCTCTTGCATCCATCGCTTCAAGTAAAACCTCTTCTGCGTTTGAGATCATATTTATCTTCTCTGAGAGCATTGCAAACCAAACACCTGCGTTTGTCTCATAGTTACCTTTGGATGCTGCCACTAAAATAGATGCTCTTTCACTGTTAATATCTTCAAACAACTCTTTTGCATCTTCATTTTGGAAGATATTATTAAGTTTGGAAACGAGAGTTTTATTTTTTAATGTATCATAATCCAAGGCATCAGCTTTTGCTATTAATGAGATCCATTTATTGATCGCATCCTCTTTTAAAGGAGTTGATTTGGCAATAGTAAAAGAGAGGTAATCTCTCTCTGCAGCTGTATACTCACTTGCTCTTACAAATTCAATATATTTATTTGCATATTCATTAATGCTTGTATCTAGTTGTTCATTAGTGATCTTTTCAAGTTCTTTAATTGCTATTGATTCTGTTTTTCCATAAACATTTTGATAAACATCTTTAAAGTTTGTTTGATGCTTATTTACCAGTTCTCGTAGAGTATGAATCTCTTTTAAAGCTGTATTTAGCTTTTTTGTAGAGATACATGTTGGACATTGTGCAGTTGTATTTGTATGGTCATGCAATGCAGGTGAATTATTTATACTACTTAAGTACTTCGCTGCTAAGGAATCTACAATCTTTCTTTGTTTCATTAACGATTTTAAAGTATTTGGTGAAGAGTTACCAAGATAGATAACGGTCATTCCTCTTTCTCGAGATATGTTATTTACAAGATCATTTAGTTCTCTGTTTGTTGAGAGCTTGTTTTGTAACAGTTGTGCAGCTTTATAACTTTCATATGAAGTATAAACAAAGTAACTTGTTACGAAGAAGAGAATAACAATAGGTAAAAGGCTGATTAGACGTAGTCTATTTTTTAGGCTGAGTTGCATTATTGGACTCCCTCTTTTGATAATTGTTTAATAATTGTGCTTACTTTTTCAATGTATTTGATTGATTCTTCTTTATTTGTTGTGTTGATCAGAGTATTCAACTCATCATTAAAGCTATTGACTCTCATATTTTCACTCATTCCTTTTAATTTCATGATTTCTGATTTAAGCAGATCAAAATCACCCTCTTGTGCCGCATCTTTCATCTCTTGTAAAAGTAGGTTCGCCTCACTTATATAATCGTGAAAGAGTTCATTGAAACTTGCTATATCAAGTCCAATTTCATTTGCTATTTTCTCTTTTGAGTAATTTATCTCAATCGTAGGTTCTTCTACTTGTGGCTGGGCAACGATTTTTTCTTCTTTTTCTTCTTCAGGTATAAGAGCTTCTTGTATGCTCTCTTGCCCGATATTCACTATAGGTGTGTCATCTTTAAATGTAAGTGAAAAGTCTTCTTCTTCTGCCTCTGTCTCTTTTTGATCTTCCGTATTCTCATCTATAGTTAGATCATTTGAAACAAGAGCGATCTCATCTTCATCTTTGAAGTTTAAATCCAAGAGGTCATCTGTTTCTGGCATATTTGTGTTTATCTCTTGTAATGGAGATTCTTCTATCTGAACAGTTTCTTCATTTTGAACAACTTCTTCACTCTCTTCATCTACAACTTCAACGACTTCATCAATCTCTTCACCAGCTAATTTGGAAATTATCTTATAAAACAATTCTAAATTCGTTTTAATTACTTCCACATCAGAAGTAGTGTTGATAATTGCAAGTACTTCAAAAGCATCTTCAATTCTCAAGTTGGCAGCAACACCTTTGAGTTTATGTGAGAGTGTTTTTACATTATCAATATCACCATCATTTAAAGAAGCATACAGTTCAGGTTTAAAGTCTCCTGCTTGTGCGATAAAATCTTGGATGAACTCTTCAATAAGATCTAAAGGTAAACCTAACTCTTTTGATGCAACTTCCGGATTATAAATATAGCCATTGTCAAATTGCTCTTTTTTATGTATTGTATGTGTTTTTTTCGTTGTTGCAGTAGTTTGTGTTTCTTGTACCTCTTCGATGCTAAGCGTTTCTTCTCCCATATCTACATCAAGTTTTACATCACTTGTGTCATATACATCTTTTATAGCAGGAGTATCAAAGGAGGTCGTCGTTTCTTGTTCTTGTGGTATTTCAACCTTTAATGTCTCTTGTAGAATCTCTGTAGGTGTGAAAATATCCTGTGTTTGCTCTGGTGTTGTAACTGTAGGTGTTTCAGGTTCAGGTTGGGCATATGATGGTGCTGGTTCATGTGATACTGGTGCAACAGTTGGTGTAGGTCGTTGTAAAATATCATCATGAATACGTTCTACTTCTCCATCAGATAAGACTCTAAGATTGTGTAGGTGTATTAAGTATGCTTTTTCTATTGGATTATCTGTAAGATAAGCATAACTGATCGAAAGATTTGCAGTAAAGTTTTTGCCATTTGCATTAATAATTACTTTTTGTATCTCACCATCATCGGCACAGTCTATAAAATCTATCCAGTGTACATGTTGAAAGTTGTGTATAAATCCTGGTGTCTTGACAAATAGATCCGCAAAATCTGTAACTTCACTCCGTAAAGATGAAAGATCATGATAACCAAGCTCTTGTAAATCCTTCGCATCTATACCTAAAAACTCTTTTTGAAAATTATAAATCAGCATGGCCATTCCTTACTTTTGCGTTTCTAACATTTTTTGATATATCTCTTCATTCTCTTGAATATCTTTTCTTGAAGCAGCTTTTCTTGCTGCAATATAACCGACTATATTGTCGTTGTCATCTCTAACAGGTAATATTTCGGTATCAACCCAATAGTAAAGACCATCTTTTCTAAGATTTTTTACAAGACCGTTCCATACTTGGCCGCTTTGAATAGTTTCCCACATTTTTTTAAATATCTCTTTTGGCATATCAGGATGTCTAAGAATATTGTGAGGTTTACCTATCAATTCTTCTCTCTCATATCCTGAAACTTTACAAAATTCTCTGTTTGCATAAGTGATGACACCTTTGGTGTCTGTTTGGCTTATAATTACATTGTCATCGAAAAAATACTCTTTATCTTTGGGTATAACTTTACTCATAAAAAAACCTTATAATTACTTTGGTGATAAATCTATCACAAATATATCATAAACCGCTAAAAAAAAAACTTATTTATAAATATTTTTGATTGTTTTTGCATCTTTTGTATTTAAAAGTGAAGAAATATCATCAAATGTGACCTTTTTTAATGCTTCGAAAGTTCCAAAATGGTTGAGCAGTTTTTGGACTTTAGCAGGAGAAATACCGTGTAAATTCAGGAGTTTACTCTCTTGATCGAGTTTTAATTTTGTCTTTTTATGAAAAGTGATGGCACTTCGATGTGCTTCATCACGAAGATTTTGAATAAATTGCAAACGTTTGTCACTGTTGGAGAGCTTGAACTTTTCTGTTCTTGTGTAGATGATGTCATTTGCTTTGCCTTTGGCACGGTGCGCTTTTGCATCGATTTTTTCTTTGGAAATTGCAATTACATCAAGAAAAACACCATTTGATTCCAATATCTCCAAAGCAAGCTTTAAAAGTGTAGCACCACCATCAAGTATCCATAGGTCCGGTGGTGAATTTTTACTGAAACTCTCAACTCTGCGTGTCAGGGTCTCTCTCATCTGTCCATATTCATCTCTTGCGTTTAGATGATAGGTTCTGTATGATTTTTTATCAAATCTTCCATTCTCATATACGACCATGGCTCCGACGGTAGCAACACCTGCCATATGGGAATTGTCAAAGGTCTCAATTCTGTAGGGAACTTTTTGTAACTGGCACAGCTCTTGTATCTCCTGAAGTACTTTTTCATTGGAAACATTTTTTTCTTTGTTGAGCAGTTCTGCTGCGTTTAGCATGGCAAGTTTGATCAGATCTTTTTTCTTTCCTCGTTGTGGTACAGAGATGGAAGCTTTTTTCTGAAATACTCTGCTGAGATGCTCCTCTAAAAGAGCGATATCGTCAAACTCTTCTGCTACGAGTATTGGTGCGATGATCGGTGGTTTTTCGTCTTTGTAAAAATCAATAAGTGCTCGTGAATATGCTTCACTCAGGTTAAACCCCTCAGTGAGTGGAACATAGTTATGTGAAGAGGAGATGATTTTTCCGTGACGCATAAATATACGTACGATGACTGCACGCTTTTGTGCACTTTTAATAACGAAAATATCATAGTTTTCATTGGATGCGAAGTCAATATCGCTTTTAATCTCGGAACGCTCTATGCGCTCGATCCTGTCTCGCAGCTCTCCCGCCTCTTCAAAACGCAGCTCCTCGGCATAAAACTCCATTTTTGTTTTGAGCTTTTGTGTGAGTAGTGTTTTGTTCTTAATGAGCTTGGTAGCAAGATCTACTTCCTCTTGGTATCTTTGTTGGCTGATAGGAAGTTCACACGGTCCGAGACATTTGTCTATCTGATAATAAAGACAGAGCTTTTTTGACTTGAGACACCCTTTTTTCTGTACAAGTTTACAAATGTCATAGAGTGAGTTTAAAATATCTCTTGCTCCCACAGAGTAGGGACCATAGTAATCTATCTCTTTTGCATGAATAATTTTGCGGGTAATGTCAAAACGGGGATACTTTTGTGATCTGTCTATGTAAATATAAGGATAGGTCTTGTCATCTCTGAGTAAAATATTATATTTCGGATTGAGTTGTTTGATAAGCGAGTTTTCAAGTATCAAAGCATCATGTTCAGAATTGACAACAATATAGTTCATGGATACTGTCTGTTCGATCATCTTAGTTATACGTGTAGAGAGATTACTGTTAGCAGATAGCTTGGGTGTGAATTTCCAGTAACTTTTTACTCTGTTTGCAAGATTTTTTGCTTTACCAACATATAAAAGATGACCATCTTTGTCAAAATATTGATAGATGCCGGGTGCACTCGGAAGTTGTTTAATCGTCTGTAGAAGCTGCATTTTTGTCTTTTATGATTGTTTGGATGGATTGTACCAGTGATCTGAGCTGTTCATCTTGAATATTGATTTCAAACTCTCCTTTGGAACGTTCTGTATATCGTTGTACTTGATGTTTTGGTTGTGTAAGTACTTTGCTTGGAGTATGTGTAACAAAAGCCTTGATATCTTTGACACTGTTTTCTTCACATTCCTCAGGATTGTAAAACTTTAAAGCACTTTTAATGCTTTGTATATTATTATCAAACTCTTGTTTAGCACCTGGATGATTGAGAACAAAAAAGAGGGTGGCATTTTTTATGTATGCAAATTTTATCATCCTTTGTAGAGGTGCAGAGAAAAGAGATTGTATCTTGTTGATACATTTATAGTGCGATAGTTTAGAAAATTGAGGTTTATTTTGAAGAGAATTAAGAATATCGCTGGCATTTTTCATCTGCTTATTATAGCAAGCTTTTTATTAGATTTGAGTGGGTGTGGATATAAAGCTGATCCATATTATCAACAAAGCTCAGAGTTGAATGATAAAAATGTAAAGTTTATAATTCAAAAAAACAAAGTAGATGAAGATAATAATGAGAGTTGTAGTCAATGATACGATATGATGTGATAATAATAGGTGCAGGTGTAGCTGGACTTTATGCTGCTATGCATCTGCCAAAAGAGCAAAAAGTTTTAATTATAAACAAACGTGAAAGTTTTAAGTGTAATACTTTTTATGCACAGGGCGGTGTAGCACTTTCACGCGATGAAGAGGACATTCCTTCACATATAAAAGATACACTCGAAGCAGGGGCAGGGCTTTGTGATGAAGAGGCCGTTAAGGTTTTGAGCTATAACTCACGTCAGGCAATTGATGATCTTATCGCAAATGGTTTTGATTTTGATACAGATGAGGATGGAAATCTTCTTTATACAAAAGAAGCTGCGCACTCTTGTGAAAGAATCTTGCATGCCGGTGGGGATGCAACAGGACGTTATCTGCATTACTTTTTACTCCAGCAAAATAAGCATGCTATGCTTGGTGATGCAAGAGTCGTTGATCTGCTTATCAAAGATAATGAGTGCTACGGCGTAACACTGCTTGACCATAGACAACGTAGAAATATCTATGCGAAGAATGTAATAATCGCAAGTGGTGGCGTCGGTTCTCTTTTTGAGTTTCATACAAATGCACCGTGTATCAGTGCTGATATGCAGGGTCTCTGTTTAATGAAGGGGATCGAACTTGACAGAATGGAGATGCTGCAGTTTCATCCTACAGTCTTTGTCAATTCTACAAATGCACAAAAAATGCTTTTGACCGAAGCCTTACGTGGAGAAGGTGCGACTATTGAAGATGAGAATGGCAGAAGATTTTTGTTTGATTATGATGAACGTGGTGAATTGGCCTCACGTGACATCGTCAGTAAAGCGATGTATAACTACACAAAGAAGACAGGGCTTAAAACCTATCTTGCTTTGAATAATTTTGATGAAGAGTATTTTGCACACCGTTTTCCAAATATTTATCAGAATCTGAGAGCATTGGGATATATGGTGCCACAGCAGAGAGTACCGATCTCTCCTGCGTTTCACTATGCAATTGGCGGTATCAAAACAGATCTCGATGCTAAAGTCGAAGGTGTAAAGAATCTTTATGCTGTAGGTGAGGTTGCTTCAACAAGAGTACATGGTGCGAATCGTCTTGCATCGAATTCACTGCTTGAGGGACTTGTATTTGCAAAAAGAGCAGTTGCCGATATTTTGAAACATATTGATGAAGAGAAAGAGGATCTTCTATTTGAGCTTCAAGATGAGGTCATGAGTTTGAAAAATGACAAAAATATTAAGAATCAATTGAGACGGGTAATGTGGGAAAATGTCTCGATAGTTAGGACAAAAAGTGGACTAAATGATGCTTTAGAGACGATTAATGCTCTTTTAAATGAAAATATTGGTAAACTACTCAAATTTCGTTTATTGACAGCAAAAAAGATTGTAGAATCTGCACTGAAACGGAGTGAATCGATAGGGGTTCACACAATACAAGAGGAGAGATAATGGAACATGAAGCAATTAATCTTGCAACGACATGGGTTGGATGGCTAAGTTTAGCCGTCTTTGTAATAGCGTACTATTTTATAGCTACAGAAGAAAAATATGAGATAAATAAGGCAAAACCGTCACTTTTTGCGGGTACGTTTATGTTTATGCTGATAGGGATTTACTATGCTATTAATGGTTTAGATCCTATGCCTTTGCATGAAGAACTTGAAAAGCTTATTTTAGAGATAGCGGAGATATTCTTCTTCTTACTAGTTGCAATGACCTACATTGAAACACTACTTGAACGTGGTGTCTTTGACCTTATGAAATATAAACTCGTATCAAAAGGGTACACATATAAAAAGCTTTTTTGGCTTACGGGTTTATTGGCATTTTTCATCTCTCCGGTGGCAGACAACTTAACAACTGCGCTCATCCTCTCAACAGTACTTTTTACTATTGATAAGAAAAATATTGCATTCTTGGTTCCGGGTGCAATCAATATCGTTGTTGCAGCAAATGCTGGTGGTGCTTGGTCTCCATTTGGTGATATTACTACTCTAATGGCATGGACAGCGAATAAAGGAGAGTTTATAGACTTTCTCTACCTTTTCCCTGCATCTGTAGTCGGTTGGGGTGTAACAGCATTCTTGCTTAGTCTTTCTGTTCCTTCAGGGCAACCTCCTTTTGATCCTTCAACTGAGAAAAAACCTGTAGTCCGTGATGGTGGAATGGTCGTCGCATATCTTGGTGTGCTTACGATCGTAATCGCTGTTTTAGGACATCAGTTCTTCCATTTTCCAGCTATGTGGGGTATGATGTTCGGTTTGGCAGTTCTAAAACTTTACTCATTCCAACTTGGAAAACACAGTACAGACAGCTTCAATATCTATGTTAATATGCAAAAAGTTGAAAATGACACACTTCTTTTCTTCTTTGGTATCCTTTCAGCTGTAGGGGCACTCCACTTCTTGGGCTTTTTAGAGTATGTACATGATCTATACGCTTTAGTTGGTGCAACTGCTGCAAATGTCGGGGTAGGATTTTTATCTGCGATTGTTGATAATGTTCCGGTAATGAGTGCAATTTTAAAATCTTCTCCTTCTATGGGTACGGACCAATGGATGCTTGTGACAATGACAGCCGGTATCGGTGGTAGTTTGATTAGTTTTGGATCAGCTGCAGGTGTTGGTGTTATGGGTAAACTACGTGGTATCTATACTTTTGGTTCTCATATGAAACACTCTTGGACAATTTTAGTAGGTTATATCATTTCAATCATTATTTGGTATGTTCAATTCGAAATAATGGGCTTGTACTAAATATCTCTTTTATTCTAAACGCAGTGGCTTTGCTGCGTTTAGAGATTTCTGCATTTCACACAACTCTCTAAATCAAATATTAATCTTATTTAGTGTATTCTTTCAGAACTTATTTCTACGGCTCTTATATTCTCAAAAAACACTGTTTTTTGTAGTTTTAGAGGGTTGTTGGGACTCTAGTCCCTGTCATAAAGGTGGGCTTTTGCTCATTTTTATCTATAAATTATAAAAAGGCATTTACAATGACAAATGTTAGCATTATCGTCCTCGATTTTGGTTCTCAATACACACAACTTATAGCGCGTCGTCTTCGTGAAGATAAAATTTACTGTGAGATACTTCCATATCATACAAAAGTAGCAGATATTAAAGCAAAAAATCCTAAAGGTATTATCTTAAGTGGTGGTCCTTCATCTGTTTATAACAAAGATGCTTATGAAGTGGATCAGGGTGTTTATGAGATGGGTATACCAGTTCTTGGAATCTGTTATGGTATGCAGAGAATCGCTGTTGATTTTGGTGGAAGTGTTATCCGTTCTGATCATCACGAATATGGTAAAGCAGAACTTGAGATCGTTGGTTATCCTGATAATGTATCTCCACTCTTTAAAGATTGTGATAATGACAGAATAGTATGGATGAGTCACTCAGACAGAGTCGATACACTTCCTGAAGGTTTCAAGGTTATAGCTACAAGTGACAACTCTCCTTATGCAGCAATTGCAAACGAAGAGAAACGTGTATATGCAATGCAGTTTCACCCTGAAGTACAACACTCTGAAGAGGGTTACTTAATGCTTCGTAACTTTGCAAAAAATATTTGTGGTGTTACTGAAAAATGGAAAATGGAACATTTCTTAAAACAACAAATAGCTTCTATCCGTGAAAGAGTTGGAGATGGTAAAGTGTTATGTGGATTAAGTGGTGGTGTTGACAGTTCAGTTGTTGCCGCTATGCTTTATGAAGCGATCGGAGATCAGCTTGTTCCTGTATTTGTAGATAACGGTCTTTTACGTAAAGGTGAAAGAGAGCAGGTTGAGCAGGTCTTTAAGATCAATCTTAAAGTGCCTTTGGTAGTCGTGGATGCAAGAGAGAGCTTTTTATCAAAACTCGCAGGTGTAAGTGATCCTGAGAAAAAACGTCAAATTATCGGACATACTTTTATTGAAGAGTTTGAAAAAGAGGCGAAGAAACATGATGGTATCAAGTTCTTGGCACAAGGAACACTCTACCCAGATGTAATTGAGTCGATTTCTGTGAACGGACCTTCTGAAGTTATCAAATCACACCATAATGTCGGTGGACTTCCTGATTGGATGGATTTTGAGCTTATTGAACCTTTACGTGAACTTTTCAAAGATGAAGTACGTAAAATAGGTCTTGAACTTGGTCTTCCAGCTGAGATGATAAACCGTCATCCATTCCCTGGACCTGGACTTGCGATTCGTATCATGGGTGATGTAAATCCAGCAGATTTAGATCTTTTGCGTGAAGCGGATGTTATCTTGCTTGATGAGTTAAAAGCGAGTGGATATTATGCAAAAACATGGCAGGCTTTTGCTGTTCTTCTTAATGTAAAATCAGTTGGTGTAATGGGTGATAACCGTACCTATGACAACACAGTATGTGTTCGTGTAGTTGAAGCAGTTGATGGAATGACTGCAACATTCGCTCATTTACCACATGATCTACTTGAAAGAATTTCAAGAAGAATCATTAATGAGGTAGATGGAATCAATCGTGTCGTTTATGATATTTCATCTAAACCACCAGCTACGATAGAGTGGGAATAAGCGAAAGCTTTCCCATGCGTCCTGTCTATCTTTTTTCCATCTCCTCACATCCTGATGTTATCAGTATTAACTCTTTAGAGATAACTTTTTTAAAACCTATAATTAATTTTTCACAATATGATTACTTGATCATTACATCCAAGCAGGCCTCAAAGGCTTTAAAACAGTATAAAGCAGAAGAGTATATAGATATCCCTGCTTTGTGTATCTCTAAACAAAGTGCAAAAAGTTATGAGAACCTGGGGGCAAAAGTACTTGATGTTGGAGAAGGGTATGGTGATCGACTCATAGAAAGAATCAAAAAGTACCCAAAAGAGAGTAAATGGCTCTATCTGAGGGCAAAAGTCATTGCATCTGATTTTGTTACTATTTGCAATAGTGATGGATATAATATTGATGAGGCAGTTGTATATGAGAGTGGATGTTCACAAGAGATACTCACTTGTGAAGTTAAAGAAGATGCTGTGTTGATTTTTACCTCTCCATCAAGTTTGGAGTGCTTTTTGCAAACGCATACAATTTCCAAACGCAGTAAGGTGATCGTTATCGGAAAAACAACGGCCAAAGCAGTTCCAAAAGGAATCGATTACTATATTAGTGAGCAAACAACAATTGAAAGTTGTTTGAGCTTGGCAAAAAATCTTTAAAGAAGAGCTCTTTAACTCGTCATTAAGTGAATATTCAATAAACTCCTTAGATTAGAATTTTGGAGTACAAATGAAATCTATAGTATTACTATTAATAATGGCATTTACTTTTTTGGATGCTTCTGCATCATATATTAGAAGTATTAGGGTGAGTTCCTACAAAACACATACTATAGCTGAACATAAACTAGAAGAAGCGCAACAGTTTCTCTATTCTCACAGTAAGATGCGAGAGTATCAAAAAAAATATAATTTCCATTTTAAAATTCTTAAAACAAAAAACTATTACCTTTTGGTGCTGGAACCTATAACTGATAGAAAAGTGGTTCAAGAGCTTCTTGATCTTCTACGAAAAAAGTATAAAAGTGCGTATCCCAAAAAATTAAAAAAACTTCCAAAAGAGACAATTAAAGCTCCTGAAAAAAGTTTAAAAGTCAAACAACAGATCAAACCAGTGATTGCGGCTCAAAAAAAGAAAGATATTGAGAAAAAGATTCTCAAAAAACAGTTGAAAAAAGAGGAACCAAAGCAAGAGCTTTCTCATCAGCAAGAAAAACAAATGATTCAAAAGATTACTCCGTCATCACAAGTTACCGTAACAGATAGAGAAGATAAATGGTATGCTTTAACTGATAAAACCATTTTAATAGTACTTATAGCTATTGCCTTCATAATAGTAGTGATGCTTTTTATTGTACTGTATCTATTGCGCCAAAAGAATGTTTTGAAAAATAAAAATGAAGCAATGTTATTTGATCTTTCAAACAAAAGTCAAAAATTAGATGCCAAAGAAAAAATGTTATCTCATGTTTCGCATGAATTGAGAAATCCGATCGCTTCGATTTTAGGGCTTAGTCAATTAGTATTGGAAAACGATCTTCCAGGTTTTCAAAAAGAGAATATTCATAATATTGAACAATCAGCTGAAACAGCACTTGAAATTATTGATGATATATTGAATATATCTAAAATAAATGCCGGTGAACTAAGAATTGAAAATAAAGAATTCAATATTAATACAATGATGGAGCATGTGCTCAGCAGTACATACTTGCAAGCAAAACATAATAATGTAGAGATAATTTTAGAGATTGAAGATAATGTACCTGCGAAAATCATTAGTGACTCACTGCGTTTGAGTCAGGTCCTTATCAATTTACTTTCAAATGCGATTAAATTTACACAACATGGAAATATTAATCTGAAAATAAGAAAAAGAGAAACACGTAAACAGAGTATTATCTTAGAATTCAGTGTTGCAGATGATGGAATAGGTATGACACAAGAGCAATTAGAGAAAGTCTTTAATTCTTATGCTCAAGCAGAAGACTCTATTTCAAGAGAGTTCGGGGGTACCGGACTGGGCTTGACCATCTCAAAAGAGTTAGTTGAGAAAATGGGCGGTACCATTAAAGTAAGAAGTCAAAAAGATGTAGGGACAACATTTGTATTTACAATAGAAGCTCGAGTCTTTGACCCTGAAAATAAGCGTAATTACCGCTTACCATCTAAAGAGTATCTCAATAAAAGTATATTGATAGTAGAAAATTCAAATAAAAATGTTATTTCTCTCTTGCGAGCATTTAGATATTTTAAATATAAAACACATGTGGTGCCTTCATTGGAAGGTGAAATGTTCAATGATAGTATGAAGTATGATATTATTGTTATCAACCAGGCTCAAATAAACAGTAAATCAATTGAAAAACTTCAAAAGATGCATTTTAAAAATCGAACAAAAACAAAAATCATTTTAACGACATATAGATTTACTAGAATAGATGATGAGTTGATAGAAAAATTGGATATATCAGGCTTCTTGAAAATACCTTTCACGCAGCAGAATGTACTTGATACTCTTATTGATATGTATGGAGCCAAGGGAATTGCTGAACCTAAGAATTTAAAAGCAACAAAAGAGAAGCTTAAAGAACTCTCTTTGAAAAAAATACTTGTAGCAGAAGACAATATTCTTAATCATAAGGTTCTGGCAGGACTTTTGGAAAAAACAGGAGCAGAGATTACTTTTGTTACAAATGGACAAGAAGTTATTAATCTTATAAAAAAAGGCAATAGTTACGATCTAATTCTTATGGATATAGAGATGCCTGTTATTAATGGATACGATGCAACGATAGAGATCAGAAAAGATAGAGCCAATGATAACATTCCTATTATTGCGCTAAGTGCAAATAGTGATTCTCAAGCAAAAGATAAAGCATTCGCTTCAGGAATGCAAGGATATCTTACTAAACCTATATCTTTAGATGAATTTTATAAAAAAATATATGCGGCTTTATCATATGAAATAAAAGTCAATATTGAGACAGATGGTGAAAATGAAGATACTGAGAGTGAACTTGCACCACTTAAAGAGCTAGGAAAACTTAGTGAAGATGTGGAATTTTATAAATCACTATTACAGGATTTTCATTCAATATATGCGAAATCTGCAGATTCGTTAAATGTATTGGTCAATGAGCATAGATATAAAGATGCAATAATGTTAGCTAGAGATATAAAAGATGTTTCCTTAAATATTGGTGCGTACTCCTTATGCGAAAGTGTCGCTACCCTTGAATATGAACTGGAACGTGAAGAATACTTTCAAATATTAAAGGCTCTTCAGAATTTCGAAGCACATTTATTGAGACTTTTGACTGAAATTGAACTCTATCTTGATGAAAAATAAAAATAAATCAAGTAACTTTTTAGTATAATAACATTATCTAAGTAGTTCGTGTCAACACGTATATGCGGGTTCTACATATTCAAACTGTGAACTAGTAAAGTTACTGTGTGTCGATGGTTTCGTTTGAGGTACGTTAACTCTGCCGATGAAATTGTCGCCGTTAGGTAACTTTCTCTTCACCCAAATTCGGCTTTTAGAACCAAGCCAATTGTGTGACGGCTACTTGGATGTTCTATCAAAAAAAGGTTTATTTACTCTACACTGGTTGGGTGAGTAAACTTTTATTTTATCTGGAGAATTTATGAAAATATTAATTTTGGGCAGTGGGGGAAGAGAGTACTCTATCGCACGTGCAATTAAAAATGAAGCAGAAGAACACGAACTTTTCTTTCAGCCTGGCAATGGCGCAACACATGAACTTGGAACAAATCTAGATATTAAAGACTATAACGAACTTGCTGCGTTTGCTAAAGAGAATGCGATCGATCTGACAATTGTTGGTCCTGAAGCTCCTTTGGTAGACGGTGTTGTAGATATATTTAAAGCAGAAGGTTTGACAATATTTGGACCATCAAAAGAGGCTGCACAGCTTGAAGGTTCTAAAGTTTATATGAAAAACTTCTTAGCAAAATATAATATCCCTACTGCAAAATATATCGAGAGTGATTCTATAGAGGATTTATTTAAATTTACAAATACTCTAAGTACACCAATCGTTGTAAAAGCTGATGGCCTTTGTGGTGGTAAAGGTGTGATAATCGCGCAATCTCATGATGAAGCTAAAAAAGCGATCAGTGAAATGCTTAGTGGAAAAAGTTTTGGAGACGCTGGTAAAAAAGTTATCGTTGAAGAGTTCTTAGATGGATATGAACTCTCTATGTTCGCTGTTTGTGATGGTAAAGATTATATTTTACTTCCGGCTGCACAAGATCATAAACGTGTAGGTGATGGTGATACAGGCCCAAATACAGGTGGTATGGGTGCATATGCTCCAACACCGCTTGTCGATGAAGAACTTTATCAAAAAGTTCGTGATAGAATAATCCGCCCTACATTGGATGGTATGCAAAAAGAGGGTGCACCATTTGAAGGTGTTCTTTTTATTGGTATTATGGTCGTTAATGGTGAGCCTATTACATTGGAATTCAATGTTCGTTTTGGTGACCCTGAGTGTGAAATCCTTATGCCTCTAATGACATCCCCTGTTTCTGACATGTTCTATAAAGCAGCGACAAACCGTCTAGGTGAAATAAAAGTAGAATTTTCAGACCAGTATGCAGTTGGTGTTGTGATGGCAAGTGAAAATTATCCTTATGGTGCTTCTACTCCAGCTGAGATAATTTTGGATGATGTAAAACATGAAGAGATAGCAAAGAATACGCATATTTCCTTTGCAGGTGTTGATCTTGAAGATGGAAAGCTTTATGCTACCGGAGGACGTGTTTTAGTATGTGTTGGTTTGGGTAATAGTATAAAAGAAGCAAGAGACAGAGCATATATGCGATGTGGACAAGTACATTTTGCAGGTAAAAAACTTCGCACAGATATTGCATATCAAGCACTTTAAAAAGAATTCATTGTGAATGAAAATATAGAAAATATCCTGCATCGTGAACATTTGACATTAGCATCTATAAAAAAGAGAGCTTTTGCATTTTTTATAGATGAGATGTTACTCTCTTTTTTGCTGGTTATTGCTATGTCCGATTCATTTTCTAATGCAAAAACAATGGAAGATATTATTCTGCTTACTAACGCATATGTTATGCAGTATATAATGATGAAAATTGTCTATCAAACTTTTTTTGTGATGCAGTATGGTGCAACACTGGGGAAATTGGCAGTAAAAATCAGAGTTATTGAAATAGCAACATTAGCTAATCCAACGTTATTGGTCTCTTTAAATAGAGCAATTTTTAGGATTATCAGTGAAATGCTTTTTTATCTTGGTTTTTTATGGGGTGTAATGGATCCTGCTCGTCAAACGTGGCATGATAAAACAGCAAAAACCCTGGTAGTAGATGCGTAAACTCTTTTCTCTTGTTTTTCTCTTTCTCTTTTTTACAATTGTTCATGCAGATGACAAGGTGTCGATTTATGCAGCCAAGATAGAGTCTAAAAAAGATGTTGTTGAAGCTAGCGGAGGTGTTAGTGTCGCATATAAAGATTATCTTTTAACAGCAAAAAGAGCAACTTATAATAGAAAAACAGGTGATTTAGAACTCTTTGATAATATACGGGTTAATAATAAGGGAAAATACAAGATACTCGGCAAATATGCCAAATTAAACATTGCCAAAAAAGAGAGAAGTTTTGAACCTTTTTATATGCTGGATAAAGATTCTCAGGTCTGGATGAGTGCAGATAAGGGTGAAACGAAAGATGAGAACATCGCTATATCCTCAGGTGTTGTGAGTGGCTGTAATCCTGTCGATCCACTTTGGACAATGGAATTTAGCTCATCAGATTACAATGCGAAAACAAAATGGGTAAATCTCTACAATACAAGACTCTACATTTATGATATTCCTGTCTTATATATGCCATATTTTGGATACTCTTTGGATACGACAAGAAGAACAGGTCTGCTTACTCCCTCAGTAGGACTCTCTGATGCAGAAGGTTTTTATATGCAGCAACCTTTTTATATCGCAGAGCAAAATTGGTGGGATTTAGAACTTTTACCACAGATCCGAACAAACAGGGGAAGTGGTATTTATGAAACATTTCGTTTTGTTGACTCTAAAACCTCAAGGGGTGAGTTTAGAGCTGGTTATTTTAAAGAAAAAGAGAAGTACTTTCTTCAAAATAATCTACAGAACCAGTCACATTTTGGATTTAATTTTAAATATGATAATAATGATTTTATCAATCAATGGTTTAATCAAAATTATAGTGGGCAATCTGGTATGTATGTGGATATTAACCATATGAACGATGTTGACTATATCAACCTTACATCAAACGATACAACAAATCAGACGACTGCAACACAAATTCTTTCAAGAATCAATCTTTTTTACAATACCAATAAAAATTATTTTGGTGCATATTTTAAATATTATGAAGATTTAACACTTCCAACCAATGATAATACTTTACAAAAATTACCGACCTTACAGTATCATCACTATTTAAATACTCTTTTAAAAGATCATTTTCTTTACTCACTTGATGTGCAAAGTAGTAATATATATAGAAAAACTGGTAAAAAAGTTTTACAAACAGATGTAAACCTTCCTTTGACTCTGCAAACTGCATTATTTGATGAATATTTAAATCTTTCATATCAGGCAAATCTGTATCTACAGCACTCAAGTTTTTCAGGAAAAGAACCTTTGGATGCTATACAAATAGAATATAAAAATGGCTATTTCGCTCGTAACTATCATACTCTTTCCGCATCTACACAGTTAACAAAAGGATATGAAGATTTTACCCATGTTATTGGACTTTCTATGAGTTACAATCAGTCTTCATGGGAAACTAAAAGTGGCTACTATGCAGATGTCTCAGATTATTGTTCAAATCCAGATAACCAATCTAATCTTGATTATGAGTCCCGTTGTGAATTTTATCATTTAAGCGATATTGAAAATGCAGCAAATATTGATTTTACACAATATCTTTATGATGCAGAACAAAAAGAGATACTTTATCATAGGCTCTCTCAACGAATATCTTACTCTAATGCCAAACAAAGATATGGAGAGCTGGAAAATGAACTAGATTATAAGGTGACGAATTATCTCTCTCTTTATAATAATATGTTCTATAACTATGATAAAAATCGTTTTTCGAAAATATTTAATAAGGTAAGTATTCATAATTACGGAGTGACTTTAGCAGCTTCACATCTTTTTAAAGATAGCTTTTTATCTCAAACATCAACGCATAATAGATATACGAGCTATCTGACTACTAATTTGGAATACATTTATTCATCTCACTACTCTTATAAGGCAACATATAATTATGACTTGCAGACGCAAGAGAAAAAAAGTGCTTCTATCGGATTTATGTATAAGAAAAGATGTTGGAATTTTGGGATAAAATATGCAGAGAACAATAGACCTGTACTTACTAATACATCAACTAATAAATCGTCGGTGTATGATAAATATGTCTATTTAACTATTGTTTTGAAACCATTTATGAAGCCTCATGGTGATAGCTCATTAATTTCATATAAACTAGCAGATTAATTGAGAAGGGAGATTTGTTGCAAAAATATAAAGATGTACTTATAAACAGACATGATGCTGCAATAAAGCTTCTAGATGTTATTCCCATGCAAAAGTTCAAGGATGAGAATTGGAATATCATAGCTGTATCCAGAGCTGGTCTTGAGCTTGGCAAGGTTATAAAAGGAAAACTGGATAATCACTTGGACATTTTGTTCTCTGAAGCGATAATGGCTCCAAATAATCCAGAGTGCGAAATAGCCCGTGTAAGTGAAAATGAAGAGATAGTGCTCAATGAGGAGCTTATAAATTCATTTGAAGTAAAATATGATTATATCTATGGGGAAGCTCATAGAAAGCATGAAGAGGATATACTTAGCTATATTTATCAGTTTAGAAAAGGGAAACCTTTTCCAAATATGGAAAATGAAGTAGTGATGCTTGTTGATGACGGAAGTGAAACGGGCAGTAAGTTCACTACTGCATTAAAGACTATTTTAGTTCAAAATCCAAAAGCTGTATATATTGCTGTGCCGGTAATACCTTCTGATGTGCTTGAGACATTAGAGATGTTTGTGGATGAGATATTTTTTCTTTATGATATAGATGATTATGTTGAAACAGCACTATATTATAAAGATTTTGATGAAATAAAAGATGAAGAATTAGAAAAACTATTAGAGGAAAACAGATGACATATGATGTGAAATTAGAATTAGAAAATAAAACAGAAGAGTATTCTTTTGGTGATGTAGCAAAACAGGCGAACGGGTCTGCATGGTTGAAGTCGGGTAAGACAGTTATATTAGCAACAGTGGTGATAGATGAGACAGAACTTGTAAAAGATGATTTTTTACCTCTTACCGTTCAGTATATAGAAAAAACATACGCTGCTGGAAAAATTCCAGGCGGTTTTTTCAAACGTGAGACTAAACCAAGTGATTTTGAGACTTTGACATCTCGTATCGTTGATAGATCTCTACGTCCACTTTTTCCAAAAGGTTTTGGACATCCAACACAAATTACCATTATGGTCTTTAGTGCTGATGAACAGGCAGATATGCAGGTTCTAGCTCTAAACGCAGCTTCAGCCGCACTTTTTACTTCTGATATTGACATCAATACAAGTGTAAGTGCTGTAAGAGCGGCAAAGATAGATGGAGAAATTGTATTAAATCCTACGCTTACACAGCTTAAAGAGTCTACACTTGATCTCTACCTCTCAGGTACGAAAAAAGATCTATTGATGATCGAAATGCGTTCAATCGGTAGTGAAAAAATAGATGTAGAAGATACTTATGAACCGATGCTGGACCCTTTAATGGACCCTAGTCTTGGTACAATTGTATTGGATACACATATCTCAAACGCAGTAAATGAAGATGAGTTGATAACTATTTTGGATAAAACACAAAAGGTGCTTTTTGACTCAAATACTGAGTATGAAGTTGCATTTGGACCATATCAGAAAGATCTTAAAGCTCTTGATTTGAAACAAGAAGCTCTTGATGAAGAGATGCTTGCGTTTGTGAAAGAAAATCATATGGCTGATATTGAAGACGCTATTAAACAGATGGCAAAATCAGAACGTTCAACTGCTTTGAGAAATTTACGTAAGAGAATTTTACTCAATAATGACGGATGGGAAGAGTTGGCACTAAAAGCTGCAATTGAATCAGTGAAAAGGGAAGTGGTTCGTGCACAGATCTTAGAAAAGAATGTACGTGCAGACGGACGTGCATTAAACGAAGTACGACCAATTACTATTGATACAAATATCTTACCAAGTGCACATGCTTCGTGTCTCTTTACACGTGGTCAGACGCAGGCATTGGTAGTTCTTACAGTAGGTGGAGCAAAAGATGCACAAATGTTTGAATCACTTACAGACAATGCGACACAAAATGAAAACTTTATGGTACATTACAATTTTCCAGGTTTTTCAGTAGGTGAAGCTTCTCCTATTATGGGAACAAAAAGACGTGAGTTAGGGCATGGTAATCTTGCAAAACGTGCTCTTGAACCGATAGTCAATCTTGAAGGACAAACGATTCGTTTAGTTTCTGAGATTTTAGAATCAAATGGTTCATCATCTATGGCAACTGTATGTGGTGGATATATGGCCCTTAAAGCTGCAGATATTGACACGAGTGATACTATTGCCGGAATTGCTATGGGTATGGTGAGTGCTGGTGAAAAATATGCGATTCTTTCAGATATTATGGGGCTTGAAGATCATGATGGTGATATGGACTTTAAAGTTACTGGTTCAAAAGAGGGTATCACTGCTATGCAGATGGATATTAAACTTGGAGGCATCAGTTTAGATGTTTTAAAAGAAGCACTCTATCAAGCTAAAGAGGGACGTTCTCATATCATAGATATTATGAAAGAAGCGGAAGAAAAAATCGAATATAATGACGGAGTATTGCCTTCTACAGAGTTCTTTCATATTGATCCAAGTTTTATTGGCGAGATCATTGGTCAAGCAGGTAAAACGATCCGTGAAATAATTGAAAAATTTGAAGTTGCTATAGATATTGACAAAAAAGATGGAAAAGTAAAAATTACTGGTAAAAATAAAACGGGTGTCCAAGGTGCAAAAGAGCATATTCATAAAATCGTAAACGCTCCTAAAAAAGAGAAGATAAAATATGAAGTAGGTGGAGAGTATGAAGGGACAGTGAAGAAAATCGTTGATTTTGGTGCTTTTGTTGAACTTCCAGATGGTACTGACGGACTCTTACATATTTCAAAAATCTCAAAAGAGAGAGTTCAAAATGTTTCTGATGTTTTAAAAGAAGGACAAAAAATAAAAGTAGAGATTTTAGAATTTAAGGGAAATAAAATATCTTTAGGTCTTGCATAAGGCTTAATTTAGTAAAAATCATATATAATTCGGCTATCAATTTCTAGTAGGGAAATCTAGGCATTTATGTTTAGGTTGCTTCATCTTTGATGGGGTTACGCTAGCCGAACGGATTGTAATTATTTTAAGGATATATTATGAAAAAAGTTCTTTTTCTTTTAGCAGCTCTTTCAGTTGCTGCATTCGCTAATGATGGTGATGTTGCTAACCAAACTATCAAAGCATACTCTATGATCGCTGCTGGTATCGGTCTTGGTCTAGCTGCATTAGGTGGAGCTATCGGTATGGGTCATACTGCTGCTGCAACTATCGCTGGTACTGCACGTAACCCAGGTCTAGGTGCTAAACTTATGACTACAATGTTCATCGCTCTTGCAATGATCGAAGCACAAGTTATTTATGCACTAGTAATTGCGTTAATCGCACTTTACGCTAACCCTTACTTAGGTTAATCTTTTTAAGATAAAATAAGTAAAACCTCAGTTCAACTCTTTTGAGTTGGACTTTTTTATACCACATAATGCGCAGGTGGTGGAATGGTAGACACGCAACGTTGAGGTCGTTGTGCCTTCGGGTGTGGGGGTTCAACTCCCCCTCTGCGCACCACTGAATTTTAATTAGATCTCACTATTTTTCCAAGCACTTATCGCTTCATTCAGACTTTCAAAACCACTCTCTTTACCAATAATGAATATTTCATCTAAAACATAGCAAGTGACACGCGTGTTAGGTTCCAATAAAAAGAGCGCATACTCTTGTTGTGCATTATAATCTGTGGATAATACTCTCATTGTATCAACTATATCTCCAACTGCGGGGACAACATCATATTCAACGTTAAGCAGTTTTTTACCATCACTCTCATAAATAGCCATATTAGCCTCTGTTTTTTTAGTATAATATAGTCAAGATTATACATTAATTTAGAAAAATGTAATAAAGGCATGAGGGAATAGATATGAATATAGCAAAAAATATAACAGAACTAGTGGGTAATACACCATTAGTTAGATTAAACACCCCATCAGAACTAACAGGTGCGACCATTTTGGGAAAATGCGAGTTTATGAATCCTACAAGCTCTGTAAAAGATCGTATAGGTTTTAATATGATAAGACGAGGCATAGAAGCAGGAACTATAAAAAATCATACAACGATCATTGAACCGACCAGTGGAAACACTGGTATCGCCTTAGCTGCTAATTGTGCTGCACAAAACTTGAAATTAATTTTGACCATGCCTGATTCTATGAGCATAGAAAGACGTAAACTACTTAAAGCGCTTGGTGCAGAGCTTGTTCTTACTCCTGCTGCACAAGGAATGAACGGTGCAATAAATAAAGCAAAAGAGCTGCAAGAAGAGATAGCTGATTCTATTATTTTACAGCAGTTTGAAAATCCTTCGAATCCTGAAATACATGAAATCACAACTGCAGAGGAGATTTTACGAGATACAGATGCAGACGTCGATGCTTTTGTAGCGGCCGTGGGGACTGGTGGAACATTGACAGGAACTTCAAAAGTTTTAAGAGAGAAGTGCAGTAATGTCAAGATCTATGCGGTAGAACCTGCTTCGTCTGCTATTCTCTCAGGGGAGGCTCCGGCTCCTCATAAGATTCAAGGAATAGGTGCTGGATTTATACCAAAAATTTTAGATACAGACTGTTACAGTGAAGTGATAAAGGTAAGTAATGAAGATGCCATCCAAACGGCAAGAATGTTAGCTAAAAAAGAGGGTTTACTTGTTGGTATATCTGCAGGTGCAAATGTTTGGGCTGCGATGGAGGTAGCGAAAAAAGAGGAATTTCAAGGCAAAACAATTGTAACTATCTTATGTGATACAGGTGAGAGATACCTTAGCACAGAACTCTTCAGTGAATAGTAAACTTTTAGAGACCATCCGTATCGAAGATGGAAAAATATTTAATCTTGAGTATCATCAGCTGCGTTTGGAACGTAGTATACAAAATGCAAATATTGATCTGCATGAGATTTTATCCCCTCCTGCATCTGGACTCTACAGATGTCGGGTCGTTTATGATGAGAAATCATATGAAGTGAGTTATCATTCTTATGTTAAACGCAGTATAAAGCGTTTAAAACTTATTGAGAGTCAAGATATACGATATGATAAAAAATACCTTGACAGAAGTGCTATAGATGCTTTGTTCTCTCAAAAAGGGTCAGCTGATGATATTTTGATAGTAAAAAATGGTCTTGTAACAGATACAACTATTGCAAATATCGCATTTTTTTATAAAAATAAGTGGATAACACCTTCTAAACCACTTCTTGAGGGTACAACAAGACAAAGATTGTTAGAAGAAAAAAAGATCATCGAAACTCAAATCAATACTACTGATATATTCAAATTTGAGAAGGTCGCCTTGATGAATGCGATGATAGATTTTGATATAATACACAATAAAAATATAGAGGATATAATTTGTTAGAAAATATAATTCAAGACAGAGATTTTGCGACTTTAATGAAAAAGAGTATGCAGGATCTAATAATCCTGTTTTTCCAAAAAGAGCAAAATTTTGGAATATTATGTAAAATTGAAGATGTTACATTCAATCCTGATCTTCCAGAAGATATAAACAGTGAATTTAGACCTTTAACACTCTTCTTTTTAGCAGGTTATACCTTTGAAACTGCACGAATAGAAGATGAACATTTAATCTTTGAAGCTGGTTTTGGTAGTGATAATTTTGGAAGTGTTGTAAGCGTACCGCTTTTGAGTATCATTCAGTTGATCGTTGATGAAACACCAGTGTTCATTAATCTCGCTATTGAATCAGAAGATGAAAAGAAGGAAGTAAAAGTTGATGAAAGCGGAGTAAAAAACTCCATGGCATCATTTCTTTCAAATCCAGAAAATTCTAAATTTTTGAAATAATACCTTGCCTTTTATACTCTGTGTAGAGATAAAAGGTAGTTTACTACATTGTCTACGAACGCATCATGTTTACGCTCTTTGAGGTAAGCAATATAGAAGTGTCTAGTAATTTTATGATTTTTTAATTTTGCTTCAAAGAGACGTCCCTCTTCTATCTCAGATTTTATTACATGACGTGACATAATCGAGACTAAAGGTCTGGCTGCATCTTTATCTGCATGAAGTATAGACTCTTTAATAGATGTTGGACTTGTAAGAACTCCGATAACATTAAAGTTGTTACAGTTTACACCTATCTCTTCGAAAGTCTCTGCAGTCAAGCGTCTTGTATGAGACTCTTCATTTCTACATATCCAGTCAAATTCCATGAGATCATCAACACCTAAATGTTTTTTGATAGGTTGGTTCGAGAAGAGTACGAGCTCATCTTCTACCCACTCTCTATAGATGATTCCATCTCTGAATATAGGTGATTCAATGAGGGCTACATCGATCTTTTTATCTTCTAGTTCATTGATGATATTTTCAGAAACATCCACATTCATAAATACTTCATTTTCAATACGTTTTTTTATCTCACCGAGATAGTTTGGAAGTACGTAGTTTCCAATTGCAAAAGAAGAACCCATAACAAAAGTGAACTCTTTATTAATAATTTTAAGTAGTTCTTTTTCACTCGTCTGTATCGCTTTTTCAAGTCTTTGGGCGATTCTGTAAAGATCTTCACCCTCTTTTGTAAGTACGATACCGTTTTTCTTTCTCTCTACAATCCTTGTGTCAAGGTATTCTTCTATAAATTTAATCTGTTGTGTGACCGCAGGTTGAGAAATTCCTAGTTTTGCTGATGCTTTTGAAAAACTCTTCTCTTTGATAACCATTAGAAAAGTTTGTAATTTAGCAAAATCTCTTAACATAATAATTCCTATAAGTATTGATAATAGCAAAATTATAACTCAATATTATAATTATTGCAATACTTTTGTGATAATTTCAAATTTTTTTGTTATAATATTATTAATTTGAAGTAAATAGTGGTTGTATATGGAAAAAATATTTGATAAATTAAATGAGTCACAGGCAAACGCAGTCAAGCAGACAGAAGGTCCCGTCCTTATCTTGGCAGGTGCAGGGAGTGGGAAAACCACAACGATAGTTTCACGTTTGGCGTACTTAATTGAAGTGGTCGGTATTCCTGCTTCCAATACATTGACACTTACTTTTACGAACAAGGCCGCAAAAGAGATGAAAGAACGCTCTCTCTCTATGATAGAGAATGTTGCCTATCCTCCACTTTTGTGTACTTTTCATAAGTTCGGATTATTATTTCTAAAATTTAATATACAACTTTTAGGTCGTGCAAACAATTTTGTAGTTATAGATACAGATGATAAAAAGCGTATTATCAAGAAAATAAACTCAGAACTTCCTACGCAGCTTGTTGCAAGTGAGATCTCACGTTACAAAAATTCCCTTCTCTCTCCAGATGATGTTTATAAGCAGACAGAACTTTTTAATTATAAGCAGATCGCAGAGGTTTACGCAGAGTATGAAAAATATCTCAAAGAGAACAATCTTGTAGATTTTGATGATCTGATCGCTATGACATACAGACTTCTTGATGAAAATCCGGAACTTGCAAAAGCTACTTCTGAACGTTATAAGTACATTATGATCGATGAGTATCAAGATACAAATGAACTGCAGCTCAAACTTTTGCAAAAACTTTGTTGTACGCATAACAACCTTTGTGTTGTTGGGGATGACGATCAGAGTATTTATGGCTGGCGTGGTGCTAATATCCGAAATATTATGGAGTTCGATCAGGATTTTGAGGGTACATCGGTCTTTAAACTTGAAGAGAACTACCGTTCACGTTCTCCGATACTTAAAGTTGCCAATGCTCTTATCGAGCACAACCGTTCTCGTTTGGGTAAAAAACTTATTGCTACACGGGGAAATGGAGAAGATGTCACTATATTAAACTCCATTGATGAAAATGAAGAGGCTCGAAAAATTGCTCAGAGTGTACAAAAACTCTTAGAGAGTGGAGTACGTGCCAAAGAGATCGCTGTATTGTATCGCGTGAATGTACTTTCGCGTTCTATTGAAGAGGGGCTTAACCGTTCAGGTATCAACTACAAACTTGTAGGCGGATTGCGTTTTTATGACAGAGCCGAGATAAAAGATCTTATCTCTTACATTCGTGTCATTACGAACCATCATGATGACTTCTCTTTTAAACGTATTGTAAACAAACCAAAACGTGGTCTTGGAAAAGCGAGTCTCGATAAGATAGAACTCGCAGCAAATAAAAAGGGAATGTCTCTTTTTGAATACATAACGAGTGTAGAGAGTGCTGAACTAGAAGCATTGGTAAAGAAAAAGAATACATTGACCCTAAAACAGTTCGTAGCTGATCTACAGCATGTTGCTGATGCAACCAAAGAGTCAACATATGAGTTTGTAGAACTTCTAGAAGAGACCTTTCATGTGAAAGATATCTATGCAAATGTACAGGATGCCCAAGAGAGAATGCTGAATATGGATGAGTTCTATGGTCTTTTTAGAGATTTTGTTAAAAAGTCACCGGAAGCTTCTTTGGATGAGTTCTTAAATGAATTGACTTTGCAAAGTGAGCAAGATCAGGTTGAGGGTGAGAGTATCTATATGATGAGTATTCATGCTTCTAAAGGTTTGGAGTTCGAGCATGTTTTTGTCATTGGAATGGAAGAGGGCTTTTTACCGCTTGTGGGTGAGGGCAGTGATCTTGAAGAGGAGAGACGTTTAGGATACGTTGCGTTTACTCGGGCAAAAGAGACGCTTACACTTTGCCATGCTTCAAGCAGATTTTACAAAGGGCGCAGAAGTGATCTTGAAAAGAGCAGATTTTTCAATGAAGCAGGACTATGTGAAGGCTCTTTGATAGTTGAGAAGAACACTGCGTTTAAAAAGGGTGATCTGGTACGACATAAGATCTTTGGAACAGGACGTGTCAACGGGGTAAGTAAATCTGGAAGAGAGTTTAAATTAAGTATTAATTTTGCAGGTACAAAACGTGAGATCTTAGCTTCATTTGTAGAGAGACTATGAATAAGCTCATAGTAGCATATAAACCTTCGGGCATCGGCTCGAATAAATTTCTCTATACGCTTAAACGCAAGTATCAAGAGAAAAAGGCTGGTTTTGCCGGAACACTTGATCCTTTTGCCAAAGGAGTGCTGCTTGTTGGATTTGGCTCCCATACAAAGCTGTTTCGTTTTTTAAATAAAACACCAAAAAGATACAGAGCGACACTCTGGCTTGGTGCAAAGAGTGCTACACTTGACAGTGAGATGATAGAGAGCATTGCAGAACTTAACGAATTGCCTCTCTTGAAGGTGCAGGAGGCGCTCAGTTCACTTGAGGGTGAGCTTGAGTATGAACCGCCTATCTTCAGTGCCAAACGCATCAATGGTATGCGTGCGTATGATCTTGCAAGAGCAGGGGAGAAAGTTGAGCTCAATAAAATAAACTCTACTATCTATGAGACGAAGCTTATTCATTATGCGCATCCTTTTGTTACATTTGAAGCGACAGTGAGCGAGGGTACATATATCCGTTCTCTTGGTTTATTACTGGCAAACAGACTTGGTGTGGCTGATGGTAGCTTAACGATGTTGGAGCGCCTTAATGAAGGACAGTTCTTTTATGACAATGAGAAGCCCTTGGATATAAAACGTTCTTTGAACATCCCTCAAAACTATTATTTGGGTGATTATGATAATATTAGGTATGGAAGAGTTCTTGCTTTAGAGGATTTTAAAGTGCAAGATGAGGGAACATACTGGGTAGATAATGGTGATTACATTACTATTGTCACTCTAAACGCAGCAGCGGTAAAATATGAATTAGGCAGGATAGAATGTTAGTATTGGCAAGAAAAGTAGATGAATCTATCGTTATCGGAGACAATATAGTAGTCAAGGTGGTCGCGATTGAAAATGGTGTCGTAAAGTTGGGTATAGAAGCGCCTAAAGAGATAGCTATCATCAGAAACGAACTGCTTGAAGCAATTACAAAAACAAACAGAGCTGCAGTTGGTCATTCAAGTGAAGATGATATTGCAACTATTTCTAAACTCTTGGGAAAGTAAAGAGCAGATGAAAAAGTATAAAGCTTTTGCAAAGGTCAATATATTTTTAAAGATAAGCGGTAGACGAGAGAACTATCATGAAATAGTCTCCCGTTTTATGCGAGTAGATGATCTGTATGATGAGCTTTCTTTTGTTCCCAAAAAAGATGTAGAGGCAAAAGCAAATGAGTTTAAGATCATTGGTTCATTCTCTTGCGATACAAAGCAAAATACTATCTATAAAGCCTATGTAGCACTGCAAAGGGTAACTTCAAGTGAAGCACTTGAAAAGCTGATGCGTACGCATGCAATAAAAGTCGAAAAAAAGATACCTGCTTTTGCAGGACTTGGCGGCGGCAGCAGTGATGCGGCAACTTATCTGAAAATGTGTAATGAAGTGCTCCATCTTGGACTCAGCTTTAACGAGCTTGCTGCCATTGGGCTTGAAGTGGGGGCTGATGTTCCTTTCTTTATCTATGACTATGCAAGTGCAAATGTAAGCGGTATCGGTGAAGTTGTTGAGAAGTTTGAAGAGGAGCCGCTCTCTTTAGATATTTATACTCCTGATGTACAGATCAGTACACCGAAGGTTTACAGATCATACCGGGAACATTTTTATGATCCCATAGATGGATTTATGACAAAAGAGCTCAAAGAGCGTTCTTCAAAAGAGATACTCAGTATAATGACACCAAAAGAGGCAAATGACCTCTTCGCTCCTGCACTCAAAGAGTATCCTGAGCTGGAGTCTCACTACAAAGAGGGTTACTTCTTCAGTGGAAGCGGAAGCAGTTTTTTTAGAGTAAAAGAGCAATAAGTAAAAAGAGATGATGGAAATATAATGGGTGAAACAATAGCAAAGAACAAAAAAGCGTATCATGACTATTTTATAGAAGAGAAGTTCGAAGCAGGACTTGTTTTAACTGGTAGTGAAGTAAAAGGTCTGCGTGCACACAGAGTGAACCTCAAAGACAGTTTTGTGCGTCTGGTAAGAGGGGAAGCGTTTTTATTTAATGCACATATCGGCAGATTAGATACTACCCATCACTACTATGGACATGAAGAGCGCGGAACACGCAAGCTTCTTTTACATAAAAAAGAGCTGCAAAAACTCCAAAAGGCAATCTCTCGTGATGGTTATACCATTGTACCTTTGCAACTCTATTTTAACAATAGAAACATAGCAAAGATACAGATAGGTATTGCCAAAGGGAAGCTTTTGCATGACAAACGCAATGACTTAAAAGAGAAAGACCAAAAGAGAGATATTGCAAGGGCGATGAAGGATTACTAATGCGATTTTTCATTGCTTTGAGTCTGCTTCTTTGTAACTTAACTGCGTTTAGCATACATTTGGACAGGGATGAGGTAGTGCGTGGAACCACTGCGTTTATAGAACTGCCACATCAAAAAGATGTTCGCTATTTAAATATTAGATTTGAGAAGAAGAAATTTCCTGTTTTTAGGGATCCTCTTCAAAAAGGGCAATATTTTGCTTTACTTCCTGTTTCATACTATGAGAGTGCGGGAGAAAAAAAGATTTTTGTTTCATATCTAAACGCAGGAGAGAAAAAAGAGAGCTCTTTTGAGTTGAAAGTTCTCAACGGTACTTATAAACATGAACAGATTCATGTTTCAGGTACAAAAGTGAATCCACAATCACCACAAGTGAAAAAGAGAGTGGCTGCAGAATACTCAGAAGCGATGAGAATTTACAATACCATCGAGAAGAGAAGTTACATAACTCAAGATTTTATTTTACCTATTGAGAGTAATATTACGAGTCCTTTTGGAACAGCGCGAGTTTATAACGGTTCACTTAAAGGTTATCACAGCGGAACAGATTTTCGGGCAAAAACAGGAACACCAATCAAAGCTGCAAATGATGGCAGAGTGGTCTTGGTAAAAAAACGTTTTTACTCCGGTGGAACAGTAATTATCGATCATGGGGAAGGGATCTATACTTGCTATTTTCATCTGAGTAAATTCAAAGTAAAAAAAGGCACAGTGGTCAAAAGAGGAGAACTAATAGCTCTCTCAGGAAAGAGTGGCAGAGTTACCGGCCCACACTTACATTTTAGTGCAAGAGTAGACGGTGTGCAGGTTGACCCTTTACAGCTGATGCGCTTGTTAAATAAGAACTTGATAAAAGGAAAACAATGACACTGTTTCAATTGATTATGCTGGGTGCTTCTGCATTTTTTGCATATAAGATATATGAACACATTAAAACACTACAAGATCCAGAAGATGGAGCTAATGCAAATAGAGATCAAGACAATAGAACTGCAGAGGCTTTTTCGCCTTTTGATGCCTCTTCTTTGATCGATAAGGCTGATGAAGAGATGCAAAAGGGTGACCTGCAAAAAGCACTTGCGATCTACTCTGAAGCAAATATCAAAGAGCCACACAACCCTGAAACACTCTTTAAAATGGGCTATACACTTGCACAACAAGAGCGTGATGATGAAGCCCTTGAGTACTATAAAGATGCTCTTGAACTTGCACCTGATGATAAGTACATTCATCAGGCGATGGCATCGCTTTATAGAAAAATGGGAGAGTTCGCGAGTGCTCGAAACCATCTTAACAGATCACTTGAACTTGATCCAAACAGCGCCATTACATTTTACAATTATGGAAACCTTCTTTTAGATATGAAGCATCCTGATGAGGCGAAAGGAATGTACAAGAATGCACTGCGTTTAGATCCTGATTTTAAAGAGGCCAAAGAAGAGCTGGCAAAATTGGAAAAGGAGTAAGTAGATGAAAATATTGGAAATATATAAATTTTTAAATGAACTTTCCCCTTTTGATTTACAAGAATCATGGGATAATTCAGGACTTTTAGTCGGGAGTTTTGAAGATGATATTTCACAAATCGCACTTAGTATCGATGTTGATGAAAAGCTAATAGATTCTTTGGAAGAAAATACACTTCTCATCACACATCATCCTATTATTTTTGGTGGATTAAAGCAGCTGGAATTTTCAAAATATCCTGCAAATTTGATTCAAAAAATGATCAAAAAAAATATTTCTAATATTGCAATGCATACAAATTTTGATCAAACACACTTAAATGATTACGTTGCAAAAGAGGTTTTAGGATACGAAATTCAAGAAAAAGATGGATTTGTTGCTTACCTTGATGTGAATGAAGATTTTGATACATTTGTGAAGAAAGTATCGGCTGCGTTTGGACTCAAATGTGTGAAGACCGTGAAGTGTGCTCAGTATGTTAAAAGAGTGGCATTGACGACCGGTTCGGGTTGTTCTCTTATGAGAAGTTTGGATGCTGATTGTTTTTTAACCGGTGATGTAAAGTACCATGATGCGATGGAAGCCAAGAGCATAAAACTTTCACTAATTGACATCGGACACTATGAAAGTGAGTGCTTTTTTGGTCAAATTTTACAAAAGCATTTGAAAATTTTAGGTTTAAAAGTTATAATTGCATCATCAGAAAACCCATTCACATATATTTGAAATATATTTAAGCCCAAAGGACACCAATGAACAAACATTTACAACAGTTAATCGACCTTTCAATCATTGATAAAGAGATTGATGCGTTTGAGCCTCAGATCGAAGAAGCAAACTATAATTATGAAGCAGCTCTTGCAAAAACAAAAAGTATCGAATCAGATATTGAAAATCTGACACAAGAGATCAAAGATGAAGAGGTTAAAAAAGCGAAAAATGAACTTCACCTTGCAGAACTGTCTCAAAAACTTGAAGAGAATGCAAAAAAAAGCAGTGAAGTAAAAACTGAACGTGAAATGAAATCACTTCAACTTGAAGAAGAGATAGCAAAAGAACAAGTTACATTTGCAAATGAAGAGATTCAAAGACTTGAGAAAATAATCGAAGCAAAAAAAGAGCAGATAGAAGCAGCAAAGGTTACTCTTGAAGAACTTAGAGCAAATCTTGAAAATGTAAAAGCTGATGTTGATGCAAAACTTGAAAAAATCAATGCCGAAAGACAAGAAGTATTTAAAAGAAAAGAGAAACTTCTTTCTGAAATAAACCAAAAAGGTTTGGCTTTTTATCAAAAAATTCGTCGTTGGGCTAAAAATACGACTGTGGTACCTGTTGAAGATCAAGCATGTATGGGTTGTCATATGCTCATAGGCGATAAAGTATATGCAGATGTAATCAAAGGTGAAGATATTACAAACTGTCCTCACTGTGGACGTATCCTGTATGTGAAAGCGAACGAAGAGTAGGCTTGAAGCCGTTTTTTATACTCTACTATATTTTAAGTGTTGTGCTCTTTTTAGTAGCACTGCCACTTATCATAGTTCTTTCGTTTAAACAAAAATACAAAGAATCGATTCCCGCACGTTTTTTTCTTTTTAAAAATCCACAATTTAAAAATTCTCAAGCTCTTTGGTTCCATGTCTGTTCACTTGGCGAAGCACGTGCTTTAAAGCCGCTTCTCGATCTTTTAAAAGATGAAAAAGTAGTGATAAGTACAATAACGCAAACTGGACAGAATGAAGCGAAAAAGTATGATGCTGAAGTTCGTTATCTGCCTTATGAGATGTTTCTTCCTTTTTGGATAAAACCACAAAAGAGACTTGTTGTTCTTGAGGCAGAATTTTGGTATATGCTTTTTAGTGTAGCCCGTTCTCGAGGAGCAGAAGTTATACTCCTTAATGCACGAATATCTGATAAAAGTGTAGATAAGTATATGAAATTCGCATGGTTTTACAAAAAGCTTTTAGCAAATGTAGATACTGTCTTTGTGCAGAGTGAAGTAGATAAAAACAGATTTTTGGCACTTGGAGCGAAAAATATTGAAGTGATAGGAAACATCAAACTTGCAGGTGAGATTAAAAAAACTGTATCATACTCAAAACCAGATGGTGAGTTAATAGTAGCAGGCAGTACACATCCAAGCGAAGAGAAGAGTGTTCTTGATGGTTTTTGTAAACATAAAGAGATGCATAACGATGCAAAGCTTGTGATCGTTCCTCGTCATCCTGAACGGTTTGAAGAGGTTTATACTTTAATGCAGGAGTATGCAAAAAGGTATAAACTCTCCTTATCTCGTTTTTCTGAGGATAAGGCATTGGAAAGTGACCTGACTCTTGTAGATATGATGGGTGAGTTAAATAATATCTATGCAATAAGTGATATAGCGATCTTGGGTGGAGCATTTAGAGATGATGTAGGCGGACATAATCCATTAGAACCTGCATATTTTGGCTGTAAGATCATTACAGGGAAACATTTTTTTCACCAAAAAGAGCTTTTTAAGTATGTTCATCATGTTCAGTATGTGGAAGCTGATGAGTTAAACGCAGCACTAAACGCAGCGGCAGAGCTCCCACCATCAATGGTTGAAGAGAAGATAAATTTAGAACCAGTAATAAAAAAATTAAAGGAATATAATTAATTATGGCAACAGAAAAAGCATATAAATTATTAGCAAAACAAGAAGGAATTTCCAACTCAAATGCAAAGTCTATGATAGACCGTGGACTTGTATATGTTGGAAATAAAAAAGTAATGATAGCTCG
>Ga0256843_1000164_pt1 | contig 59220 bp, 61 predicted proteins | sample AlvinellametaG_FD_191572 | JGI IMG/M metagenome (GOLD analysis project Ga0256843, IMG submission 191572) | Pompeii worm associated microbial communities from hydrothermal vent at the East Pacific Rise, Pacific Ocean - Alvinella | ecosystem: Host-associated > Annelida > Integument > Unclassified ...
ATTTTTAAATATACACACAGGAATTTCCTGTGCGTGTCCATTTATTTTCATTTATATATTATTAATATAGTAAAACAAAATATAAAAGGATCTTAAATGGAAAAGATTACGGTAATAAATAAAGAATCACTAGAAAAACTGAAAGCATGTAAAGACGGTATACGTTTTTTTACACGCAATATAGGAGAATTATCTGTAGAGAAATTAAAACTAGTAAATGGTGATTATGAAGATTATGTGTGGTGGTTAAAAAACGCTATAAAAAAATATAATTCTGGTTACGTTAAACCACCTGTAAAAGAGTTTGAACGTGTATATAATTTAGATGGTAGTTGGTTTGAATTTACTAGTGGTAAGTTTGATAATGAACTATCTTATAAAGATAGTGATGGTTATTGGGAAAAATACACACTAGACGAATATGGTAATGTATTAACATTTAAAAATAAACGCGGTTATTCGTACGAATACACTAGAGATAAATATGGTAATAAATTATCTTATAAAGACAATGAAGGTTACTGGACTGAATACACCAGAGATAAATATGGTAATGAATTAACACGTAAAGACAATGAAGGTCACTGGACTGAATACACTAGATGTGAAATAGGTAATATACTGACTCATAAAGATAATAGTGGTGTGAATATAACATATGAATACGAGCATACTAAAGAGTATTTTAAAATGTATAAAAATGATAAGTTAATCTTAACAGTATTTAAATAAAAAGGATGCAGATGAGATTACTGGTGCATGTGTTAATTGGTATGAAAATAATGTAATGCAAATTAACGAATATTTAAAAAGAAAAAACATGACACATAACAGTGACGATGTTTATGCTCGTGAGAAAATATTACATAAAGACTTGATAGAAAATTACGATTACTCAGAATTTAATTCTGAGTAATTTTTTTCTTCTTTGTGGGTGTATTTAATTTTAACAACATATTATTAATATGTAATCAAACATAAAAGGAGAAACATGCCAACGATAATGACCACAAAAAACTTAGATGATTATTACCATAGTACATCTAAACATATTGTGTTAAATCAGTTAAAATATATAGAGGTAGATGCTAGTAAATTATCAGAAGCATTATACACAAAGTATAATGAAGAAATTAGTTTAATACCGTCATGCGAACAAGGTTGTACCAAAGGTGCATGGAAATTAGGAAAACTATGTCCTGTATGTGGTACTGAAATTACAAATGAATTTAATAACATTGATTCAGTGTTATGGATAGAAAAGTTTAGTAATGATTTACCTTTATTAAATCCATATTATTGGGGTAAGTTTAGAAAGTTATTTAAAAATAATATAGACGGAGTAAGATGGTTAACTGACACTACATATAACCCACCAGGTATACCACCCATACTATTTAACTTGGCTGGTCTTATGAATGGTAGAGGTTATAAAAAGTTTATAGATAACATACCTAGGATATTAACGCATTTAAAAAACAACAGTATCTTTAGATATAACAATAAACTTGGTAAAATTGAAGCTCTATTAAAAGAGTATAAAAAGGATAAAGATAAATTATTTAGTAGATATGTATCTTTACCTAATAAAAGATTATTTGTAATGGAGATGACAAATAAAGGGAATTATACTAGCAGTATGTTAGCCGATGTAATTGATGTGGCTTTATATAGTATTAAGTTAGCTAGTCTGGATCCAAATACTAAAAAAGTAGAAAATGGTGTAGGTAATATTTTAAGTAAATTAAGTATATTACCAGAAACATACATAAGGGAAAAACTAGCTAAGAAACCAGGTATAATCAGAAAGAACATATATGGTACTCGGAGTCACTTTACATTCAGATGTGTAATATCATCTTTACCTAGTTATAAAGATTATGATACTATTGAAGTACCGTGGAAAATATTATGTAGTGCGTTTAGACCACATGTGTTAAACAAGTTACTTAAAATGGGGTATAAATATAAAGATGCTAATGCGTTAATATACAAATCAATATCTAAGTATGACCCAGTGATAGATGCTATTGGAAAGGAACTGATAGCTGAAAATAAAGAGAAAGGAATACCTGTCTTATTTCACAGGAATCCATCCCTAAAACAAGGTAGTATACAATTAGTATACATAACAAAATTTAAATCAAATATGGATGATGAAACTATTAGTGCTAGTATGCTAATAATTAAGTCACCCAATGGCGACTTGTCTTATATACAGTAGTTTTAAAGGTGTGTTAGAGGTACCTGTGAGGAGGTACAATGAAAAAAGTAAAGATAGCTTATGACACGTTCATAAAGAAAGCTAAAGAGGTTAACGGTGATTTATATAAGCATCCTGACGAGGATACATTTAATAAATATCAGAATGAACATTTTAGAGTACCAATTATATGTCCAGTGCATGGAGAGTTTTTACAAAACCCAAGAATGCATGCATATAATAAAATTTAAACCTACCTCAAAACACAACTACAAATGATGTTAAAGAATATTTAACATTTAAATAATTACTATATATAGTAGAATGGGTCCTTCATACGGTGACGTATGTCGAAGAATCTTTCTAATAAAGAGATGTATTATTAATAGCATCTCACAGGGACTCTTAAAGCTTAAAGATACTACTTAATAGTTGGAAACAATTATTAATACCGCATTCATAATGGAGATATGTGGCATAGTGACAACTCTTTAAGATAGCATGCAGTAGCATGTGTTATATGAAATATAAATACACCTAGTCTTTCTAACCAAAATGATAGTAGATATTTATAGATTATGTAACGTAGAGAATCTGTAGCGAAGTACCTTAAACAGTGAAAACTATCTAACATAGTTAGAGTGTATGCGCTCAACGACTATCCCGCCAGGGAGTAGGGCTCAAGTGAGTGGATGTCGATCCTTAAATCGAAACGGAAGAGGTCTCTTTAATATGGTATTATAGAGATCATGATATAGTCTAGCCTGTAGTGAAAGCTATAGAAGTTCATGGGAGAACTGGTATGGTGTAACGAACCATATTGACTGTTGCGTTGATGGTGATAAACAATAATTTTAAATTATTAAATGTCCGTTATAGAAGAAATTCTATAATGAAAACTTTCTAATTGACGGGGACGCCGTAAAGATGTGTGCACTAACCAGACCGCAGTAATGTGAGGATGAAGAGTCTGGGGCTTAGCTAACTACTAAGGTATAGTAAAAGACATACATATGGTATTGAGTTACCAGCATTGATGATAGTATATAGGAGTACAATATCCTGTAAAAACATAACATGGTGTAATTGGCAATCCGCAGCGAAGTATCCCTAGTGGATATGTGTTCAACGACCAAGGGTTTACCACCCTGTAGGGCTCAAGTGAGTGGGTGTAGAATCCCTTAAATCGAAATGTTAGTGTCCTAGCTTACTATAACGATATTGTAGTCGTGTAAGAAGGAATTGATATGGTCTCGACTTCTAGAGGAAACCTAGAGAAGTTCATAAGAGAACTGCATGGATTAACGACCTATGTGAAGACACGGAAATGAACTGTATATTACTTATAGATAACTGGATGGTGGATAAAGCTAAAAACTTATCACCACACCATAATATCGTAGATGTAGGATATTATAAAATAAATAAAAATTTATACTTGTCTCCTACTACAGTATTAAACATAAGTAATTACATAATGAGTGATGATGAAGAAGAAGACCCTGAGTGTCCTATCTATCAAGAACTTTTGGATTTGAAATAATTTTTGTTTATATATTATTAATATGAAGGGTGTAGATTAAAAAGAAAAATAATTTACTGAAAATTGGTATATCTATACTTGCAATTTTATTGCTATGATTTGTAGTGTGTATCATCCCATACTTGGGGCCTTGCATATAGATAACCAAACCCTCAGATCCGTTTTGTGTTTACTATAGCGTGTATGTTTATACATGCTAATGATCTCTGCTATAGCACTTCCTATGCAACGCTGGGATCATTTTCTAAACATCCTAGGCCCTCTGTGGCCTTGTTGATGTTTTTTTGTTTTGTGTGCTGTTAAAAACTTTGTAGATTACTGATATGACTGTGGATGCTGCCACAGTCATATCTGTGTCTCTATTTATTTTTATATACATATTATTAAGATAGTAAAACAAAAGATAAAAGGATCTAAAATGGATAAAATTACTGTAATAAATAAAGAGATATTAAAACAGTTAGGTGCATGTCAGGATGGCATAGATTTCTTTACTAGAAATATAGTAGAGATATCTATAGATAAATTAGACTTGGTAGATGGTGATTATGAGGGATATGTAGAGTGGTTAAGACACAGTATATCAAATTATAATTCTTGTAAAATTAAACCACCTGTAAAAGAGTTTGAACGTGTATATAATTTAGACGGTAGTTGGAAAGAAATTACTAGGGATAAATTTGGTTATATATTAAAATATAAAGACAGTACAGGTTTTTGGAAAGAATTTAATAGGGATAAATTTGGTTATGAACTATCTTATAAAGATAATACTCATGTGAAATACGAGTACACTAGAGATGAAGATGGTAACATATTAACGTATAAAAATAGTGATGGTGGTTGGTACGAATACACTAGAGATAGATTTGGTAATGAGCTATCTTATAAAGATAGTAGTGGTAATTGGAAAGAATTTACTAGGGATAAATTTGGTAATGAGCTATCTTATAAAGATAGTAGTGGTAATTGGAAAGAAATTACTAGGGATAAATTTGGTTATATATTAAAATATAGAGACAGTACAGGTTTTTCATACGAGTATACTAGAGATAAATATGGTAATGAATTATCTTATAAAAATAGTAATGGTAATTGGAGTGAGTATACTAGAGATGAAAATGGTAATGAATTACATTATAAAAATAGTAGTGGTAATTGGAGTGAGTATACTAGAGATGAAAATGGTAACATATTAACGTATAAAAATAGTGATGGTGAATATATAACATATAAATACGAGCATACTAAGGAATACTTTAAAATGTATAAAAATGATAATTTAATCTTAACAGTATTTAAATAAAAGGATTAGATGTGGAACATATTGATATAGAAATTATAAACAGACAAGATTGTTTAATTATTAGAATAAAATATGATAACATAGTAGCATTATCATTTAACTATGATTTAAATACACACGACTTAGAATTAGCTTCACATACTTATATGTATAAAGATAAAACACAACATATAATACGTTTATATACGTATGACGGAGGTGATGTAAATGTTTATAAACATATACTTAGTTATTTTATCAATGAAGTAATTAATAAACATGAACAAATAATTAATGACATAGATTATATATATGATGTGTATATAGATGAACTTTATAGTAATTTAAACAATATTTTAAACTATAAAACAAATAAATACACATTAATAAAACATGAAGTAATTAATAAAACTAACTATAAGACGACAACCACATACAAAATAAGGAAAATCAATGAATGAAATTAAACCAACTATCGTAGATGAAATAATGTTAAATGTAGCTGTAGAGATGTCTAAATTAAGCAAATGTAAAAAACAACAAGTAGGGTGCTTGTTTGTTAAGAATGGTAGAATATTATCTACTGGTGTAAATGGTACTGTGTCAGATACATGTAATGGTTGTGAGACAGTGGAGTACACATGTAGTGTTTGTGACGAAATTACATTATTAGATAATGATGTAGATGTAAGAGAATATTGTTTATGTAAATGCGGTCATATAGATAATATTGATTTTAATAAAAATACTAAATATGTGACTAAAGATAATGTATTACATGCTGAAGAGAATGCTATTTTAAATGCTGCTAAAGAAGGAATCTCTTTAAAAGGATGTACCGTATACATTACATTATCACCGTGTATTAAATGCGCCAGAATGATAGCTGAGCTAGGCACTACTTGCGTGGTGTATAAAAATAAATATAGAAATACCGCTGGTTTAGAACTTTTAAAAAGTAAAGGTATTCAAATAGTGAAAGGAAATAATAATGAAAAATAAAACAAGTAAATATGTATTACCAGATGATGTAACGCCATCTGAATATACAATATCTATACCTAATAAAAAACCAAAAATACTCATAACCGATGATTTAGAAGAAGAACTTTCTGAATATTACATTCTATTTGCTGGAATAAAATATTATCCTAATAAAGACAAAACACCCAGTGCTTTTTTTAGATTTATGACTAAACATTTACTAGGTTTGAAATGGGGTAAAGATAGTAAAGAAGAAGATATAGATACACCAAAATAGGTGTATCTATATTATTTATTTTTTTAATGCTTTTATGTATATATAAAGAATAAACATAATAGTAGTAGTGGATAGTATCCATTTAGTTTTTCTACCTGTAGTAATCATAGCTAAATAATAAATATACTTTTTAGCTTCTTTCATATCTTTATTTTTTACTTTACTACTAGACCAATAATTTTTAAGTAATAAGATACTCTTAGGTAAATTATTTACATCTGTAATATTTAAGTTTAATCTATTTAAATAATCAAAGCTTAATATTAAAATATCTTTTAATAATTCGTTATAAGGATCTTTATCATTTTTATATTTTTTAATAGTCACTTTTAATTTATTATGTAATTGATCTTCACATACATTGTTAATCATGCTAGTTAATATATCCTTATTTGTATTTGGAAACATTTTATCGATTACAATAATTATATCAGTGTCTATAAAATCATTTTTATTGTATTTTATATTTTGTATTTTATTTATATAATTAAAGGCATCATTATTTACTTCTTTTACTTGTTTCTCATTAGCTTCACCACCTATAAAAGTAGAGTCTTGTTGTTTGATAATTTCTTTTTCTTCTTTAACTTCTACTAATACACCATATATAGCTATTAGTAAAGATCTATTTTTTGTTTGTATATCTGATATAATTCTAGTAGAATCTTCAGTAGTAAATCTTCTTAACCTTTTATTATTAGGATTGTGTTTATCTAGTATAGTTTCTACTCTATAATTAAATACTTCTCCCCAACTATGTTTCTTTTTAATAATAAATTTATGAGATAAGTGTTCATATACAGTAGTTGCTATATTATTATCAACTTTATAATTAAAATATCTAAAATACAAACTACTAAACATTCTATACTGCATAATTAACATTGTCTCTTTAACTATTTTTTCTTTAAAATCTTTAGAAGTAACATTACTATTATAAGCATCTGCAGCTGAATATGTGAGTATGTTATAAATTACATTACTGGTTACTTTAAAAGATTTATTTATATCTTTTACCTTATAAAACTCTTTTTGTATATCTTTAAAACCTGGTAAATTATAAACATCGTTAGCTAATTTATCATCGTCATTCTCGCTAAATCTAATAGTATGTGCTCCTACTAAATTACTACCTAAAAATTCTATATATTCATCACTTTTATTTATCCACGATAATCTAAAATTTCTAATTCTATTTAAAAAACCACTATCTATATTTATGTTTAATTCACTTTTAAAAAAACTTTTAACATCTTTATATTTTTTATCCATTGTACGCCCTTTTGTATTACGTAATCATTTAAATATTTAATTACCGGACATTAGTTAAAAATATTTATTATATAATTTCTAAACATTTTCATTTATATATTATTAATATAGTAAAACAAAATATAAAAGGATCTTAAATGAAAAAGATTACGGTAGTAAATAAAGAGGTGTTAAAAAAACTGAAAGCATGTGAAGACGGTATACGTTTTTTTGTACGTAATATAGGAGAATTACCTGTAGATAAATTAGACTTGGTAGAAGGTGATTATAAACATTATGTGGAATGGTTAAAAAATGCTGTTACTGAATATAATAACAAACCGCATAAACCACCTGTAAAAGAGTTTGAACGTGTATATAATTTAGATGGTAGTTGGTTTGAATTTACTAGGGATAAATTTGGTTATACTTTAACATATAAAAATAGTGATGGCTACTGGAGTGATTATACTAGAGATAAAAATGGTAAAATATTGTCATTTAAAAATAGTAACGGTGTTTCATACGAGTACACTAGAGATGAAAATGGTAATGAATTACATTATAAAAATAGTAGTGGTAATTGGAGTGAGTATACTAGAGATGAAAATGGTGCTGTGTTAACGTATAAAAATAGTGATGATTTTTCATACGAGTACACTAGAGATAAATATGGTAATGAATTAACACGTAAAGACAATGAAGGTTATTGGTGCGAATACACTAGAGATAAATTTGGTAATGAACTAACATTTAAAAATAGTAATGGTGATTGGAGTGAATATAAATATGAACACACTAAGGAATATTTTAAGATGTACGAAAACGATAAACTGATATTAACTGTAATTAAATAAAAAAGGAAATAAAATGTTAGATGTAAATGAAAAAGAAATTTTTGAAAGAAGAGTTCTTAAATTAAAAACAAAAATAGAAGTAGATAATATACCTTACGGTATACTAGGTGATCCTGAAGTACATATAGATATCGTAAAAGATGGACTTTTAGATCTTGAAGATAAAGTAAAAAATGGAAAATATAAAGTAAACCAAATATTTACGGCATTACGTGTTATAGAAGATTATTATAATTTTGTATATAAATCACAATTGTTATAACTACAATTATAGGTAATAGCAACATGCTATTACCTGTATATCTACTTTTTTTTATTCATATATTATTTATATAGTATTACAAAACAATAAAGGACATACATGCAAGGAATGATAATAAACAGTGGTAACACTGATCCAGGGTCTTTATATAGACAAATGACAAATCCAATTATGGATAATAATTTCACTAACTATATTAAACAAAACGCTGCTAGTGTGATAAACACAATCTCTAATAGAGGTAATGCATTCGTAAATAATGTTAAACATATGTTTAATGTAGTAAATGATAACAGTGCTGTAGCTAGAGCTAAAGATTTATTAACTCTAAATGCTAATGTAATTATAGATGACAAAATTACTAATGTAACTAACTCAAATATATTTAACACTGGTATGTTAAATAGAAGATATATAATGGCTAATCCTATTATATTTGATATGTACAATAATAATAGATGTAATGGTTATGACGATATGTGGTCGAATACAGATGTTGTCAGTAATCCTTATGATAGATCTGATTATCTTAGAGCTATGGACGGAGTGTATCAGTTTGAAGATGATGGTGTAAGAATTAGTAGAATCTATGAAGAAGAAGAAGAGAAATTGACAGTAACTGAGAAATTTGTTATTGGTGATATGTGGGATATAGCTATGGGGTTGATAGAAGAAGGAATCGATCCTACTGATGAACATAAAAGTAAATTATAAAAGGATTGTGTATGATTTTTATAACGGATTTAAATAAACCGTATATAACAACCATTAGGAATGAATTAGTAATATTACCAAATCAATATGTAATAGATAATTTAAAAATAAATATAAAAAATTGTTTATTAGTAACATTCTCTAATTTAACAGAAATACATAATTCTTATGGTATAATATCTGACAATATTATACCCCCATTTAAAGCATCTATTAAAATTAATAATGTTTTAATGTACGGTTATATTAATTTTAAAGATACCGAATACTTAAAAAAATATAACAAAGGTTTAGTTAAACTAAGTGACGAATTTAAAAAGAAAGGTAGAAATAAATGGATGAGAAAATACTGTTGTTTAGATTATGTAAAAAACAGCGAGAGTTATATTTAAAGATTAAACCTGTCTTTAAAATAATTAATCGTAAAAGTTATGATTATGTTAAATTTATTTCAGACATTGATATAAATAACGATGACATGCATTATTTAATTTACAACATATCTATAATAACCCACGTAGACCCGTATGATATAAAAAGACCGTATGTTATGTTGCCTATTAATTTTAAACATAGCGTAGAAAAAGATATGTTACATATTAACATAAATAAATTATTGCATATGTTAATTAAAGCAAAAATATTAATATACAATAAATAAAATTATTACATGTACAGAAATTTCTGTACATGTGAATCCATTTTTTTTCATTTATATATTATTAATATAGAAAATTAATTTTTATATTGGAGAAAAAAATGTTAAGTTTGGATAATAAAGCTGCTATAATTGCAGTGGTAAACAAATTAATAAATTTTAAATTCATGATAGTTGAATTTAAAATATTAAATAAAGTATTGCATATAGATGCAATACTAAGAAATAAATTGATATCTTTAGATATCGATCTAGAAACATTGACAAAGAAATATACCCTATTAAATATATTGGAGTATATTTCTGATAATGAATACTTTATTTCAAAAAAAGAAATAGAGTATGATGAGTTGTTAAACGTGTTTTATGTAATGATGCCCTTGTTAATAAATATAATTAATACTAATGATATTATTAAGGGAATTAATAAAACATACGATAGGATGAGATATGCTTAAACTATTAATTACATTACTAATGGCAAGCAATGTTTTTGCTGGTGTTGTATCGGTAAAAACATATTTAAAAATTCTCGATAGAATGTCTTATCGTCAAGAATTAGTTTTAAAAGAGATAGATGAAACATGTAAACCGTACGATTTATCTCTCACATGTGTAGCTATATCTTTAAAGGAGTCTCAACTGGGTAGGTGGGCATTAAACCCCACCACTGGTGATTATGGTGTCATGCATATAAACTTAAAAACATTTATGCGTGACAACAAATTAAACGAATCGTATTATAATAAATTATATTACGCTTCTTTATTAACACGTGATGATAATTTTAATATTAATGCTGGTATTAAAAATTTATTACATTGGAAAAAAAAACACCATTGTAATTGGGAAAAAATGGTAGGTAGTTACAATGCTGGTAATGTGCCTAATAAAGAATATGCTAAAGATGTATTAAATGCATTAAGAGCATACAAGCGATGGAAGAAAGAACATGTAGATAGATAGGAAAATCCTATCTATCTATTTTTAAATTTTTCTATTTTTTTCATTATTTTAATATCTTTTAACATAGCATCTATATTAAAATTCTTTACTAATTTATGGCTTAATTTACTTTCTAGTAATTTTATTTTATTTAATATTTTAATACCAATTATAGCATTAGATTCTTTTTTAATAAGTTCTATATAAAAAGATATTTGGTCTTTTATTTTATCTTGTTCTTTTATTACTTCCAACTCTTCGTCAGTAGCGTTTATCATTAATTCATTATTGATTACATCTTTTAAAATATTATCATATCTAAAACCATATTCTTGTTTATTTTCACCATAGATTAAAAACCAATACGATAATAACCAACCAATGACCATATCATCATGTTCTCCATCCATATGATCTATTCTACCATTTTTAATAATTAAACCTCTAAGCTGTCTAACTAATGTATGGTTTCTAGTTAAGTTACTAGTATATTTAATAGATGAATTAAATACATTTCCATATAAACCGCTTCTACTTGTTCTACCGCTACCACTAGTACTAAATCCAAAATATTTTTTAAGTTTTATTACAGTATCCATAGATACATAATTTTTACTAAATGCCTCTGGATATTTATTTTTAAAAGACGGTGCATCGTTATATACCCAGTTAAATATTTTTCTAAATGGATTAATATTTTTAGCTACTAGTACTTTTAATAAATAATCTATAATAGTACTACCAGAACTCTTTCTCTCTATTAATAATAACAATGTCTCGTTAGCTTCTATTAAGTCTATTAAATAATCTGAAAATACAATTAGATTTGTTTCATTATAGTTACCAGCAGCTACTACTTCACCAGTCACACTATATCTAATAACTAAACCTATGCCATCAGAACCAATAGCGTCTGATGTATCTATACCAGCAATAAAGAAACCTTCTCTTTCCATTTCTTTTTTTCTAGCTTGAGATATGTACCAATTTAATACATACCCGTGTTCGGATATTTCTACTCTAGGTTCGTTAACTAAACTATTAATAATTACTTCTAACATATCTTTATCGATAGGGCTATTATCACCACCACCTACCCATTTATTAAAGAAGTTAGAATCAACATCTTCACCAGCTGAAGTAGCTACGGCAATACGTTCTGCTAACCATTCATCGGTATACCCGAGTTGTCTGTGATTGTACTCTAGTAACATTACTTCAAAACCATCATTACTAGATGCATTCTTTTTAAGTATTTTTCTGATAGCTTCCTCACTACCACTATCTAACATTTTCTCATTCCAACGTAATGCTGAATTATAAATCTTATAGGCAAATTTACCATCTGGATTATTTAGTTTACCAGGAGTAGTACTAAATATAGTACCGTAAGGTAAATTAAATTCGGCTGCGACCTCTCTAGCGGCAGTTGTCGCGGTTAACATCTCTGGTAAAGTAATTTCAATATTAGACACATAACCAAATTCATCTACTTGTACAATAGGAGTAGTCATACCACGACCTACATTATCTGCAGCCTTTTTATCACTACGACCTACATATATATTTAACATATTATTTAATTCTTTTACAGTAACCCGTTCACTATTTTTAATATCATTAGCTTTCATCATACGCAAATACGGAGGTAGTAACTCAATTATATCTCTAATTTGTACAGATGTTTTATTTCTAAGTTTATCATCCTTAGTGAGTATTGACATATCTGTGTTTACAGCAGCTACATTTATTAAATATGCAAATAGTTCATTTACATTTAAAGATTTACCTGTCTGTCTAATTTGTATTAAGTAAGTAGTAATGTGGTTAAAAAATAACCAAAATAATGAAATGTTACCTCTATTAGCTTTTAGTCTAATATGTGCATTACCAGCAGGTGGTGGTACTCTAGCTACCTCTCTAATAAAATACCAAAAATTAACTTTACATTCTTTAGTAATTAATAGTTTTTCTTTTTGCGTTAAATTTGGATCATATGGATTTAAATCTTTTATTCTTGGATCATGTATAGCTAACATAAATGCATGGTTTTTAACACCCATGTATTTAAGTAAAGCTGATAGTTTTATAAAAGATGTATTTTTTGTTTCGTAGTGTATTCTAGCTGTTGGATATTTTTTCCAATCTGATAGATGTAAAATCATTTCTATTCCTTTTAAAATATGTCAATTTTCATTACATATATCTAATATCTCTAAATAAATATAGAGAGGTAGCTTAGTTTGATTAACAAATACGTATAATAAAGGAAAGACATGAATGAAAGTATTACGTATAGTCTGGTAGAAAATTTAAAAAACCAGAATATAATATTAAGAGATGCCAAAGATGAAATGATGTCATATGTGGGTGAATACACTGACAATAAATTATCTAAAAAAATAATGGCTAGCAGACATAATGATATGGAAGATATAGATCTATATTATAATACTAAACTAGATGATATTTTAAATTTAGATTTTCTAGGTAAAATGAAAGATGTAAAAGTATCTTCAGAATGTATTTTAAAACATATGGAAAATGACGATAAAATATTGTTATTGGTAGACTTTGATGTAGACGGTGTGACTAGTGGTGCGTTAGGCAAGTTAATGTTTAATAACGTATTAGAATATGATAATGTAGAAGTAATTGTAAATAAGAAAACTAATGGATATGGCATAAATGATAAATTAGTAGATGAAGCTATTGAATTACATAAAAGTTTTGATTTTAAATTAATAATAACAGCAGACCATGGATCTAATAATAGAGATGGTATTAATCGTTTAATTAATTCTTTAAACATTGATGTAATAGTGACAGACCACCATTTAATAGAACCTAGCAAAAGCCCTCAAAATGTAGTAGGTTTTGTAAATCCACAAAGAGATGATTGTGATATGAGTAATAAAATATCTGGAGCTACTGTATTATATTTTTTATTAACATATGCATTCTTATATAAAAATAGAAACAAAGTAATACCTAATGATACGCTAAATACATTATACTATTATTTAACTTATGTGGGTATGACTATTATATCTGATATGATGGACATGAGAAATTATATTAATAGAAAAATAGTAATAAAAGCTTTAGCTATTTTAAATAGTAAACGAATAAAACATAATCCTTTTTGGACTACTGTCATGCATCATATAGGTAATAGTTATTTTGTGGATGAAACTACATTAAGTTTTAATTTAAACCCTAAACTAAATACTCCTGGTAGAATTAAAAATCCTAGATTAAGTTATGAGACAATGGTAGCTAATACTGAAGGTGAGTGTGAGATGTTCTTTCAAGAATTAGATGCTCTTAATGACAAGCGTAAAGATATGCAAGTAAAAGCTGTTAAGGCTAAAGCAGAACTAGAATATAAAAATGAATTACTTTATATAGGACTATCTAAAGAAGCTAATAATATACAGGGTATTTTAGCTAACAAAAAAATGTTTGATGATAAATTTAGAGCAGCTATTATTTTCGCTCCTACTAAAGATAAAAACATAATAGCTGGTAGTGGAAGACTAAATGATGAGCATGCTAATTTAAAAGAGATGATAGATATAATTAGTAAAGATGTAAATTATATAATTAATCATGGTGGACACGCCGGTGCTATTGGTATACAGATTAGACAAGATGAAAATAATCTAGAAGATTTGTTTAATAGATTATCTAAAGAAATGGATAAAACAGATATAGTGAAAGATGAAATTTATTTTGTAGATGAAATTATATATAGTAATAAAAAATTAATTACTTCTCTATATGATGTAAAGGAATGTGGTCCATATGGTCACAATTATCCTAAACCTACCTTTGTATCTGATTTTGTAATAAAGAGTTTTAGAGTCTTTAAAAAACCTAATGGCACATATTTATCTATGGATGTTAAATTAAGTGTAAATAGTAATTTTAGTGTAAATGCTTTTTATACTTTAAAAGCATTTGAACAAGATGAAATATTAAATAACCTCTATGAAGGTAAAAATATAAGATTAATTTATACTATAGACATAAACACATTTAAAGATATAAATAAGACGTCCTTAAATGTAATAAAGGTAATTATACTGTAGGTGGCTTTTGCCACCTACAGTATGTACTGTTTATCTTAAAATGATTAAAGAAAAACTAAGGATTATAATATGTTAAATTTTGAAAATGTTTTAAGTGTAAAAGAATTATCGCCATATGAAAAGATAATGGCAGGTAATGAAAACTTATTAAAAGTACAACTCAATGATAAAATTGTAGATGACTTAAGATCATATGTAAAATCATTAAGAGAAATTAAAAATCCTGAAAGTAAAGATAATATAAAAATTTTAAAAAGAATAAGCAGTAGTTTACATAAAAGATTTGGTGTTCCTGTTAAAATAACTAAAACATATGGCGGTTATTATTCTTTACCTGTAGCATATACAAATAATGTAATAGAATACTACATGACAACAAATGAGAAAAACACTTATAAACCTAATGATAAGTTAGATGCTTTAATAATTGACACTGAAAATGTGTATGTGGAAAATTATAATCTTAAAAAGAAAGCTACTATAAATATAGACTTTGATATATTGTTAGATGAAAAATATACTGTAGATGAAAATGTAGCTATAATACTACATGAGATGGGTCATATATTTACATTTTTATCAAATACCAGTAGAATGGTATACAACACGACATTGTTAATAGATGCATTTTCATATGCGACTAGTGGTGAAAATAATAAATATAAAAAAATTGTTACCAATGAATTTGGTGTAAAAGATCCAGATAATAAAAAAGAAGTAATAGTTAAAGGTACTAAAAAATTTACAGATGATGTAGTTAGACTAGGTAGTGTATTTCAAACATCTACAGATGCTGAAAACTTAGCTGATTCTTTTGTAGTTACTTTTGGGTTAGGCGACAGTCTTGCTTCTGGATTAAATAAGTTAATTAAAGATATTGATGGTACTACCAAACAATTAGAAGTGTTATTTGTTTTTAATTTTATAGCAGTTATTATAGTTGTGTTGCAAAATTTAATACGAGGATATATATTAATATTAACGCCTATGTTTTTTGTACATGTAATTATTTATTTAATGATTATCTTAATTCGCATAAGTTTAATAAATATACTATTTGATTCACTTAGTATAGTCAATAACAAATTAAATAATAGCATTAGAGAATCATTAAATGCAATGTTTATATTGCTTAGTTTAGGTGATACTTTACCACCAATATACATAAAACAAAATGGTACATTTCCTTATGGTAAATTAATAGAAAGAATAACTAAAATAAAAACAACTACTATTAAAAATTTAAGAACTAATAAGTTATCCAAAGAAGAAATTAAAGATGTAGTAAACCAAATAGACGGTATTATAAAAACTATTAATTTAATTAAAGAGGATAAACGAGATTTAACAATAACTGCATTGATAGCTTCAGAAAACTATGGTCAGCAATTTAACTTAGAAAATGTGACAGATATGTTATTAGATAAATTAGAAAATAATGATTTACATTATTTAGCAGCTAAAGTAGCATCTGGTAATGAATCTATAAATGATGATATAGCTGAAAATGGTAATATATATATAAATGTAGTACAAGATAAATTTATGTCCTATCATGTTACAAATGCTTTAAATCTTACAGATAAAGAAACATTCTTACCTAAATTAAATAATGTATTAATTAACTATAAATTAAACTTAAATTATAACGATAGGGATAAAACATATATACTTAAAAGCAATGTACAATATAAAATAAATACTAATGGTATATCTGGTTTAGTGTTAATTCCCATACTGGATGAAAAGAAAGATATTAAAGACAATACTGTAATACAAATTACTCTTGATTCTAATAAAGTAACATGGCTATTAAATAATCCATACGTAAAAGTATATAATATAGATAGTATAAACTTATATGATAATAAATACATTTATATATTAAGAATGGAATACTTGGATACAGAAATACCTACTAAATATAATAATACTTTAAATAAAATATCGGATATAGTAAATGAATACTTTTATGAATATGGTAAAACTACTATAGACAAAGAGATAACATATTTATTATCAGAAATAAAAGAAACCGAATTAAAAATACCAAATGAATTATTTAAACAATTTAAAATATTACAAAATATAGTAACTGGTAAAACTAAATATAGTAATAGTTTAGATTTACACAGAGGTAATTATGGTGTAAATACTAAAAAAGAATTAGTGTTATTAGACCCACTTTATGATAGCGTTATATTAGCATCTAAAACTAATAATAAAGTTACCATAGATAAATCAATGTTAGATAAAGAATAATCGATTGTAGAGGCTCTCAGGTAGTCTCTGCAATGTATATGTCTATTTTTTTATAATTATATATTATTAATATAGTAAACTAAAAAAAAGGATATACAATGGAAACTAAAAATGAATTATATGGAGCTTATACTTTATGGAATACAAGTGATACAAAGCTTTATGAAATAATAACTAATGGAAATGTTGATGAAGTATCTAAATGTTTAGAAGATATAAATAAATCAAATATTGTACATGTTATGTTTATAATAATCACAATGAATAATATAGAGCTATTTAAATATATTTTAAATAATGTATCTAATAAGATCTTAGATAAAGAAAATTTATTATATACATTAATAGACTATAATAAATTAGAGATGTTAAAAGTATCGTTAAATAAATTTAAAGAAAAAAGATGTAATGTATTGTTACATAAACTATTGGAGTATACAAAATTATATAGACCAATGTTAAAACATATTCCAAATTATTTAAAGGATAAAATAATTATAAAAGGATAATAAATGGATCAAATACTTAAAATAGAAAATGGTATATTTAATAATTCCAATATTTATAATAGTAGTGTGTATACAAGTATAAATGATAATGTTGGTAATATAGATTTTGATGTAGATATACACAATGTAAATTTTACTATAAATGTTAAACAAATAGACTTTAGTAAATATGGTAATAGATTACTAAAAGAACTAACAGAAGTAGTAGGTGTAGAAAATACCAATACCATAAAAGAAAATATTATAAAAGCTTTTATAGAATCCTGTGTAATGTATGATGTAAGCGATTCAGTAAGTATTGGTGAAAGTATATATGAAAGCGATGATGAAATAATATCTGAAAATATTAGTGATAATTATTATATGTATTTAAACAATAATAACTTATCTATAGATGATGGTCTAACTAATAAAATAGGTAGTGTTTTATATAATAGTTTATTATACTATAACGACTATATTAAATATGATGATATTTTCTTAAACAATGAGAATAAAGATAATGTATTATTAATTCCTCTTAGATGGAGTATAAATACTGAATCCTATTTATTATCAATTGTTTTAATAGGTACTGTAGATAAATAGTAAAAGGTAGTATTATGCAAGATAGTTTAATAAAAAGAATAAAAGAGTTAGAAAAAGAAAATGATAGATTGTTAAATCTATTAAATAAATATAAATATGATAGTCTTACTGGATTTATGACTCGTAAAGATTTAATAGACTTAATAGATAATTTAAATCAAACTGTATTAGCTTATGATGTGTTTATGTATGATGCTAATAATCTTAAAAAAGTAAACACAGAACAAGGTTATATAGCCGGTGATAAATATTTAAAAGATATATCAGTAGAGATTACTAGAACTATACGTAATGGTAATTATTTCAGAATAGGTGGTGATGAGTTTATTATTGTTAAGGAAGTTGATAATGATAAAGTATTCTTAAAACATAATGTTAGTAACGCTTGTAGTAGTGCTATAAGAATCTATACGTATGATGAAACGAATATAACTGATATCATAAATAAACTAAATATTAAGTTAGCTGTATGTAAAGCTAAATGTGGTAGAAGAAAAGAAGACATTAGATAGTGGGTGTTAACTCATTATCTAATATAAATTATTTTAATTATTCTATATATTGAATAGAAATATTCATTAAATTTATAGATGACCTAGACAGCATTCTAGGAGAGCCTCACCACATGCGTAGAGACGGAGCCCCAAGCGGAGTCATGCTGAATAATAGAAATCGGAAAATGGAATAGAAAAATAAAAGAAAGCTAATATACTATGTATAGTATAAAAGGGAGCGTTAGCTTCCTTTTATTTTATTTTATTTTATTTCAATGGAATAGGTTATGCTAAAATATTTTTATTAAAATTAAACACAAGATATAGCATAACCATATCTATTAGATAAAAATTAAGTTTACTATTTAAAACTAATATATTAAGTAAATCCTAAGATCAATTTTAAAAGAACGTTAGAGACTATAAAACAAGAATACAAACATTGTGAAATAGGCGATTTGGCATCGCTGAATGTGTACCTCCATTTATTTTCATTTCTATATTATTAAAATGTAAATAAAACACAAAAGGATAATAAATGAAAACAACATTAAATGTAACAATGTCAGCTATAGAATATGAGGCAGTAGTTAACTGCCTTAAAAACAATGCTATTGAAATAGATAGTATTATTAAAAATATCTTTGGTAAAAAGATATTTAAAAAAGGCATTAGAGTGTTTGATAAAGCACTCTTAATGCTAGGGAAAAATATAGTGCGTAAAGAACGCGTTATGATAGCGAATGGTGTTACACTAGATGTAACACTCACTATTAACAGAGACGAAGTCTCTGTAGAATATATTTATGACGTAAACAAACAAACAATCATAGACACCATAGATGTCTATGGTACATTGGTGATTGACAGCATGGCTGCTGTCAAAACACTTGTTCAAGCTAGCTTAAAAGCTAATGCTAGCTTAAATAAAATTTATAGTAAATAGTAGAGAGAATATTCTCTCTACTAATATCTTTTTTTATTTGTATTTTTATATACATATATATTATTAAAATGTAAACAATATAGAAAGTTTACACCATATTAATAAAATGAAAACATAAGGATAAACATGGTAGTTGTAATAATAGACCTTTATAGATTTAGTAAAATTAAACAGGATAGAGATATTGGTTTTATTAAATATGTAATATTAAAAGAACTTAAATTAACATATCCGTTTATAGATATAAGTAGTTTCTATTTAAATAATACTATGTATTCTACAAAGTATTATAAGTTATTTAATAACGATTTATTAACATTTGAAAAATCATTAGTAAAAATGGTAAATAAGTATTTACATATGGATTTAGTGCTTACTAACATAATAGTTAAAAAAATGTTTGTAGCTATAGAATTTAAAATAATTAAAAGGTGAATAATGAGTTTTGAATATAAAATGTTAGATAACAAAATGTTAGATGTAAGCGAATATACTGTATTAAATGCTTTTATTGTAAACATACCAACAGAGATATTAGATATGGAAAATAATTTCTTACCTTACTATTTTTCAGATATGTATTGTAATGGTATATACATAGTAGGTAGTAAAGAACCTATGATTTATTATAATTCTATTTATATAGGTGATAAAACCAATAAAGAATATATAATAAAAAGTGTGGGTGACCTAGATAATATCTTTAAAGAAAATGATAACATCACCAGAGGTAAAAATGTTTTTAACGGAATACGTGACTTAAGTAAACGCAAATATTTGAATACACGTATGTATGTTAGTGGTAAGTGCACCTATCCATTGTTTACAAATGAATTTATTAAAGCTGTGGTAAACTCATATATGAGGTATATAAACCTAGAAGCTAATGAAGTAGATAATGATTGGTTTAATATTAGTAAACATGTGCAATTATTAAATAATGATTATAAATTAGTTAAAAGTGTGGATGATTTATTTTCATATTTTAATATACCCAATACAGATGAGTATCAGGATTTAATATGGGTGTATAGGATACTTTATTACGATATAATGGAAATGGTGAAGAAATATAATCCATTAAGTCTTAGATTAAAAATTAAACAAAATATAATAATAGGTGAGTTATACGAATCACCTAGTGCTAGAAGATATAAAATAAATAAATTAGTAAGTACTACAGAGGATATGTCTGTGTATGAGAAAATATAGGAGTAGTTTTGGATTTATACAATATACTTAGTGAAGATACATTAAACGACATCTTTAAAAAATTAAATATGGAAATAGGTAGTTTTCATATATATATGTCTTCGATAGATAAAAATAAATGTAAAGATATATTTATAAATAAAAATATAATTACATTAAATAAAGATGCAATGGTAAATAATGATATAATACTAGAGTTAGCTAAAGATGTAATATATGATGCTGTATTAATTACTTTTACTATGTTTTATTTAAAAGATGAAAATAACATACAGTATAGTAATTTTATAATAAATAGAATAGTTCATGAAGTAGAAGAGGATCTCGAAAATACATATTTAAACACTAGTGTAGTTATTAATTATAGTAATTTAATATCCATGATATTTGATATGTTTGCTTATTTAAAAGATAGCATAAAATCAAGTTTAAAAAATGATTTAGACATATGCGGGTTGTTTTATATATCTGAAAAACACATATTAGATGGTAATTACATATACTCGCATACTAATAATACGTTTAAGACATTGCAGGTGAAAAGATAATGAAAACAGAAAAGACAATAGATTTAGCACCATTGATAAGGATCTTTAATAAAATAAGTTATAAAAGAAACATAGAGTTAGAAATATTGTCAAATTACAGATATCCTAATACAGGCAAAACATTAGATAAAATAATAGGGAAAGATGATAAAGATATAGATTACGATATGTTAATAAAATTTACTACATTATTAGATGTTCTGTTTTTAAAAGGTTTAAATAATCTTAAAAATGAATTGGTGTCTATCAGTGTAGTAAATGTAACAAATTATAAAGGCAGTTTATATACATCATTCGTAGTAAAATATAAATAGGAGTTAGTATGGTGGATGTATTAAAAAAAGAATTAAATTTATATAATAAGAATGCTGAAAAAGTTATATTAGAAGATATTGTTACTAATGATATTTTAGATACATACAATGAACCTGATATAACTTTAACGCAATATACAATAGATTTTAAAGATATAGTTGATATGTATTACAACTATTTAAAAAAAGAAATGAGTGTGTTAGTTGATTACGATAAAGAAACATGGTTAAGTACTATAATATTACCTACTCTGGAAGAATATATATTACATATAAATATTTTGTTTACAAATAGAATGTTGTATGATTTACCGGATATATTACACACTTCTATTATTGGTATAAACGACGATGTTGTTTACGAAGAACTAGTTAAATATTTTAGTATTTTATTAATAGATGAAAGATATAGTTTTAGTTTATATTCTGTGTTTAAAAAATTAAATTTAATTTATGATATAAAACACAAACACGATGTTACTGTTGTTAATGATATTACTATACCTATAAAATGGTATAGTAATACATTTAAATTAAAAATTTACGAATTAACGATTTATTCATAAGGAGAAAAAAATGGTCGACATACCAAAAATATTTATAGAAGATTCTAAAATATACAATCAAGATTTATACGAACATATTACTAAAGACACTGGACCTGTGTTGTATGGAAAAGGTAGATTAGTAAACGTGGTAGAAATAGATTTTACTAAATATGTAAAAGATTTATCAAGTTTATTAGAAAATAAATTTGGGTTTATTAATGACATGTCTTTAGAGAATAATTTAATTAAACCATATATAGAATCTATGGTGTATGAGTATGACAGTATTAATAAAAATAAAATTGATGGTTATGTATATTTAGTACATAATTTACGAAATACTGTAAATAATTTTATTAAAAATTCTAATGCACGTAATCTATCTATGGATGATTTAATAGTATTAAATAATTGTATGGTAAATACAAATGCTAGTTTTTTAAAAATAATAAATAACACTATTTTACATAATGATTTTGTTAAAAAAGAAAGCATTAAAATATTTCCTTTTAAATGGAAAAATAAAGTAATAGAGGATAAAGATATACTGACGATTTTAATCACATGGAATTAAAGTGACTAAAACATAAAAGAGGTATATATAATGTCTGGAATCTTTATTTACGATAATAAAAAAAATGCGTTTTACAGTATTAACAAAACAAGTCACATAAGTTGTTATGACGATGCTGTATTTTATTTAAAAGCAATAGATGCTATAGATGATGTGAGTGATTGTAAAGTAGTGGCTGGCGACACATCACTATTAACAAAATATGAGTTTACATATGTGTTTAAAGGTTTTTATATTTTTAAACCTAAACTACCAGTATATTTAAAATTATTACACAACGTTAAAATATTACCAGACATTATCTTGTTTGTTGAAAATGGCAGTTCTGTTATTTTACCAACAGTACTGTCTGAAGAAATAATTAAAGATGAGTTTGATAAAGATACTGTAGATAAAACACAATATGGTAGATACATAATCTATGTAGCTGATAATGATTTTGAAAATACTATAAAAATACATACAGAAGAACGTGATTATAAATATTTAATTATAGATGGTAGAGTAAAAAAATTTAATATGATTGGAGAATAATATGTTTGAAATAGATAAACTGTATAATTTCAGTACTATAGCGCCAGTGACCTTATCTGAAAATTATAAAAATATGAAAGTGTTGGGAGAAGTTACTTTTCAAGTAGCTATACAATTTACAGATGTAGTAACAACACGTAATAAAATAATTAAAGAAACTGGTACAGAATTATTAGATCCAAAAATAGTTAAATATGTTATTTTAAAAAACGAAGACGGTGATAGAGTTATTCTTGGTTTAGATTGGATTGTTACAGACAGTATAATTATGGTGGATAGTGTGGATGCTACCATAGTTATACCAAATATTAATAGTGAAGATTTAGTTATTATTAAAAATGCAATATTGGCATTAGGACATAAAAATTTAACAATCACCACTAATTAATTTTTTTTTTAAGAAGGAAGTAGTGTGTATGAAAGTTTAAAAATATTTAAAAAGAATGATCATGAAGCTAATGCTAAAGATGATATAGATTTTAAAGATAGTAGTTGGGTGGTAAACTCATTTATGTCTAAAAACAGAAACTTTAGTAGTCCTGATAATGTAAATAGATATTGGTCAATAGTATCTACTAAGTTTACAGACACTAGTTTGGGTGGAAATATAGCTGTAAACCCACCTCCTCAGTTTACTAGATATGCTGACATAAAAGCTGTTAGTAAGTCATCACATAGAAATCCGGTTAGGATAGGTGATTTAAAAGGTAACATAGGTATGGGTAGATATTATGGAGAAGCTATAGATGATAATGGTGTGGATGCTTTTTTTACATACGGTATACCTGAGTTCAATAATTCATTATCTTTTGCAATTAGCTCAGTAGACTATAGACAATCCGTGATAGCTAATAGCGGTAGAGCCCCTATTGGTTATGACATAGGTAATATATGGGGTACCGCTGTATTGTTTGTAGCATTCCCGATTATAGGCCCATTGTTATGGACGGCTAATAAAGCTTACGATATATTAATAGGTCCTGGTAAAACATCTTATTATTATTTAAAACCAGCTATGAGTGAATATTGGTCTACTGTAAATACTATAGCTAATATGATGGCTACTGAATTAGGATTTGTAGCCCCTGAATTTACTACTAAAGGTAGTGCTTCAAAATCAATAGGTTCTCCTTTAAAATTATCTACAATAGAGATGGACGCTATGAGAGACTACATGCCTGATTTAATTTCTAATAGAAATTATATAGATGTCATGGCCATAGTGACTAAAGCACAACGTATGGCTAATCAGAAATTTATGACTGAAATGGATATGTATGCATCAGGTGCTATTAATACAACTAATTTTACTGGATTAGTTAAAAGTAATATTATAGATAAACATGATTTAAAACAAACTAGTTTTGCTAGTTTTGTTAATGAATTATCTATGTCTAAAGAAATTTATAAACGACCTAAAACTATTAAAGTAAATAAAGAGATTAGTACTAAAACTGATAATAAAGTTAATAAACAATTTACAGCTAATGCAGATGGTACATTACCTTTACCGGAAAGACCTGTAGATACAGACAGTTATATTAATGCTTTTAAAAAGACATATGATAGCGTGGTTAGAGAGGGTGCTTTATACGCTGTGTATAGAGTAGATAACCCCGGTAATGTATCAGAGTCATTTAGAAATACTACCACAGATATAGCTTTAGAAGGGGCTTTAAAAGGTATTAGTAATAAAGTTAAATCTGTGAAATACAGTATGAGCGGTGGTAATATACTACCAGGTATGGATAAAATATTTGGTTATGTTAATGATACTTTACACGGTGCTTTAAATGGCGTATCAATGGGATTATCTAATGTAGCTACTTCTTTAGAAGGAGGTGGTAATATATATCTAGATAAAAGATGGGATGACAGCAGTGCTACATTTCCAGCTATTACATTTAAAACAAAACTAATAGCTCCATATAATCATCCTTTATCAAAATACAAAAATATATATTTACCACTAGCTATGTTATTAGCAGGAGCATTACCAAGAAGTACAGGTAACAATTCATATACAACTCCTTTTCATTGTAGTATGTTTTTAAGAGGAAGGCAACATGTATCAAACGGAATAGTTACTACCCTGACTATTACTAGAGGTACAAGTAATCTACCTTTTGATAAACAGAAACAACCTTTAGCTATAGATGTCAGTTGGACTGTAAGTGATTTAAGTAAAATGATGCCTAGCCCAACACCACAAGGAATCTTTGATGCTGTAAATACTAGCTTTAATGATGATAATCCATTAAATAGATATATAGCTGCATTATGTGGTAGAAATTTATATAATACGAATAATGCATGGCCTAAAACAAAGTTAAGGTTATCAAGAATATTTAATCAAGCAGAGTTTGCTTTATCTCCATCAGCTATGGCTATGAGAGTAGGTTCTAATATGCCTGATTTCTATAAAAATGTATTATCGGCTAAGTCTGTAAATTATACAACAAATTTTTAGATAATAGAGTAGCTATGCTACTCTATTATCTTTTTGGTCTTTTTGAAGGAGTAAAAATAGATAACGCTATTTTAGCTTTAGATTTAGAATCTAAAGATGTAGGTGGTGAAGTTATATCACCTTTTTCTTTATTATTACTCACACCGTGTATCACTGTATCGTATAAGTTAAGATCATCTTTATAAACAGACATAGAACTATTATCGTTAGGCAATGAATTAAATAAATTTTCTTTATCATCTATTTTACACTCTTTATTATTTATATTTGTATTGCTATTTAAAGACGCTAGAATGCTTTTATTACTCTTTATAATGGTTTTACCTGTTTTAGTATTAATAATGTCTTTAGCACCACTTAATGTTATTTTCTTGGACTTTATAGAACTAACTAAACCATGTGATAAATTATTATCAGGTTGGTCACTATTTGTCAACATACTTATTGTAAGTGACAATAATTTTTCAGGATTAGATAAACAAGCTAATAACCGCATTAATTCTTCTAAAGACAAACCTTGTAATAAACTATTTAACATATCGTTGTAATTCATCTGGCTCAGGCCGTTGCTATTACATACTTTATCTATTAATTTTTTTAATTTTGATTTAGCATTTAAAGGCATTCCAGGTGATGTTAATTTACCAGTAACATTTTTAACTAAACTATCTTTTAAGTTATTTTTCATGTCTGGACTTAAAGATAAATCTTTAGCATCTATATCTTTTATAGCTTGGTCTGTTAATTTATTACTTACACCATTACCTAGTTTTTCATCTATTGCATTTTTAGTAGAGTCATATTTACTGGTAGCTTCTTTAGCAGTTGTTTTCCCTATGTCAATAAGACTAGGTGATGGTCTGTCTTCTATAGATGTAGGTTTGTTAGATGTTTTTGTTTTAATCCAATCTTTAGTAGTTTTACTATTAATATTTTCAGCAGTTTTTACATTTATACTAGTAACAGCCATACTAAATCCTTTATATTATATTTCAAAGTAACGATATGTTAATTCCAAAAAAAATTTACGTATATATTACTTAACTGAAGTAGAGTAATCTACAATTAAAAAACACAAGGAAATACAATGGCAAAAGAAGTACAAGCATATGATTTAAAAGATGCTAAGTTTACAGAAGATACAAAAAGTTTAACATCATCAAACGGTAAAGAGTTAACTGAAGTTACAAAGAAAATGGAAGATGGTGTTGAGTTTTATACTACTGCATTGATTGCTGCTGGTTTAACTGTTCCTGAAGTTGAAAAAGTTGCAAAATTCCAAGAGCAACATATTAAACGTTCTGTCAAAACAGCTGTAGATGTAGCAGCTACAGTTTGTAAAGAAAACAAAGATGCAGATATTGTTAAAGTAGTTATGCCGTCAGGTTTACATAAACGTGATACTACTACCACTCGTGTTATTAAAGAAAATACATCAGTTATCCCTGGTACAGGAAAGACAGTTACTCGTCCAGCTGTTAGAGTGGTAGAAGATACAATTATTTCTGGTCCATCTAAATCATTCATTAAAGATATGAGAGAAGAGTTTGAAACTCTTTTAGCAAATTAAAACATATACACTAGGTGTTTACCTAGTGTATATATCTTTTTTTATTTACACAGCTTCATTAGTAGTTGGGTTTGTTCCCTCGTATAATGATGCACCAGTACTTTCATAATAGATGTCCGCAGGTGATTTACCTTTAAGATTAGCAGCTACTTCAGTAGCGGGTAATAAAATATCATCTGGAGTTCTTGTATATAGTTTTAAACTATCTAAGACAGTGTTAGCTAAATCCATGACTCTTTTATTTGTAGATGGGATAGCTAAACCACCCATTTCAATAGTCATGTCTTTAAGTTCTCTACCAGCTGTTTTATCTTTTTTACCAACAATATCAGGATTGCTAGTAGGAAATAGATTTCCAACAAACCAACCATGTGTAGCTTTTCTTAGCAATACATCTGGTTCTATAAATAATACAGTACACGTCCAAAACTCTGGAGAATAAACATCAACATCCTCCATGCCAGGTAGCGTGGTGGCTAATGGTGATTTTGTATCTGGGTCCATGACACCATATCTAATCCACGTATCTAATAAAATCTCAAAAGGTATGCCATATTTTTCACTTATACCTATAGATACGTTAGTATCAGCTCTAGTAACATTAGTAGGTTCTTTAAATTTACCACCACTTAGACCAGTCTCTTTTTCATTAGTATCTACAGTTAAAGATGAATCAATTCCATCAATAGTTTTAGCATGTACTTCAAAAAATGCTTTAATAGCTTTTCTCCAGTTATCCGGGTTTGGTAGATAATCAAATACTTTAGGAGTATCTAATACAATTGCAATTAAATCTTTTCTAAGATATGATTGATTATACATATATTCACTAATATTCTTTTCATTATCAATTCCACCGATCATAGGTAGAAAACCAAATTGACCACCTTTTTCTAAACTAACACTAGCGATACCGTTATTCCAACCATCTTTATTTAAAGATTGATCAAATATACTAGTTTTTACATTCATTATTTCATCCTTCTATTTTATTTAAATAGATGACCTAAAGGTCACCCATTCTCATTGCTACTGTATATGTTTTCATTACAGTTCTAGGTACATTAGCGCCTAGTTTAAATGCTAGTGTCCAACTAAATCCAGCTGCTTCATCAAAATCAGTAATGATTGCTTTAGGAATTATTTTAACAATACCAGCATGCATACCATCTAAAAGATCGTTAGCATAATCTTCTACAGCTTCAATGAACTCAGCAGGGGTAAGTTCAGTATTTCCAGTAAAGTATCTTTGTACTTTTCCAGCTACTTGATTGATATTTGTAATCGCCATACCTGTAAAGAAACTATTTAAGACACTAGTGTCGTTTTCATAAATTGTTTGCATAGCAGGGAAATGGTATCTTTCAGTATCATATGGTTGTGGGTAAACAAGACCTAAATTCCATAGAGCTGGTTTTACACCTTGTGGTATAAATTTAGGATTAATATCATACATACTTTCAATAATGTTTTTATGTCCCGAATCAAAGATGTTTACTTTTTTCCATTTAGGACCACCCATCATTTTAGCAGCTTTTACAGCTACATCATATGTAAGACTATAATAACTATTATCTAGACTATTAGTTTTACGACCATCACCCATAACTACTAACGCTCTAGCTACACCAGTACCAAAGAATACAGATTCTGGGGATAAAGAAGCTCTAGATTTTAAGTTAATACCTACAGCTCTATCAGTGACAATATCATTGCGTTTTTTACCATCTGAATTTTGTCTAGTACCAACAACTACAAATGTATCTTTACGAACAGTGATAAAGTTAAATAGTTTATTTTTTAACCATAGATCATAACCAGTATCATACATAATGTTTTCTACATTTACTGCATTATCCATTACATCACTATCAGGATCTAAATATTTATCTAACTCTAACCCCATGGCTGTTTGAAAACTGTCATAACTAGTGTCGCCATCATCTCCACCACCTAAATAAAATGGTAAATTGTAAGCTAAGGTAATTTCTTCTTGACTACCACTTACTGCTGCAGGTGATTCATCAATTTCCATTCCAAAATATGGAACGCGTTTAGTACTGAAGCCATTGAATACATTTAAAAGATATGTTTGGTCGGTCAAAACATCTGTATCTATAAAGTCAAACCACTCACTGGTATTTACAACACTACCGTCGTTAACAGTAATATCTTTATTAATAAAATCTTTTTCTACTTCTAAGATTCTTTTATTAACCAATTCTAGGTTATCTATATAGATATATGGTTCTTCAATAACAGCAGGTTTTAAAGGTAATAGTAAATCAGTAGTGTTTGACCACATACCAGCTGTAGTAGCTAAATCAATAGCTAAGTTTGTAACAGGGTCTTTTGCATTAGCTTTAAATACAAATTTTTCAGATGTAGATTTATATAAATCTTTATAAACGACACCATTACCACTTTCTCTATTATACAAATATAATTCATAAGGTAATGCTTTTACTTTATTTAAAAAAGTATCACTCACATCAGAGTTTAAAGCTAGTTCAATACCCATACCGACGTTGTTATACCATTCTCCAAAGTGAGCTGCAGGTATCTCTAACACGGGATACATTGTTGAAATAACATCACCATCACTATTTTTAATAGTACCTGGTTTTGATTTTAAAAGGCCAACATGTCCGTCTATATCAAAACTTTGAATTTCTTTAATTATTTTAACTTTGTAACCATCGACAGGACCTAGATCAGTGTCTTCTACTTTATTACCAAGTTCATCAATAACAATGCTACCATCAGCATTACGTTTATAAACAGGTATGCTAGTTTGTACTACATCTAGATAGACACTTACATTAGCTTTACCAGATACTCTAGTAGGCAACATACGTTTAACCATAATTAGATTACCTTCTTTTGTAATAGCTTTTAAATAGTCTAAATGTTTTCCATAGTATTTACTATCTAGGTTAAAAGACTCTTCTCCATATAGTGATAAAAGTTTACCACCGTCTACTAGGTTATTTTCCAAATCACCTTTTTGGAAAAAACTATAAAATTTAGGTAAATGTGTTGGTAACACAATTGGATCAATAGTTATTTCACGAGTTGATTGATCGTCTGTACCCAAATAAACAGTTTGCGGGCTAGCATTTCTTATAATTGCCATCGTATATCCTTTATTTTATTTTTGATTTAAAATATCATTATAAGCGTAAAAAAATATATATTCTACTATAGATACAGACACCTGTATCTATAGATTTTTTATTTAAATGTAAACATATTACTGCCAACCAACATATTTATAGAACTATGTCTATGCGTGATTATTTTAGTAAAATTATTAGTATAATCATAATTAAATTTATAAGAATTTGAAGATGCGTTTATTGTATCTATTATTAAATAATCATTACTATTTTCATTATCATTGTACTTCGTATACAATACACTGTTGTTTATTAACGTATGTCCAATTAATTGTTTATTTTTAAAATCGTCTGGTATAGATAATGCTTTTGTAATTGTATTAAATGTAAAGTTATACATATATGTAAATACTGCATTATCAGCAGTAGGTAGTATCAATACAGTATCTTTATTAATTAATGATACATTTATATTAGTTATGTTTAAAGATACTGGAAAAGATATTGTACCGTAATCATTTATAGTATTATTTAAAATATTTATATATTTTATAGTAATTGTAGTATCACTATCGGTTTTCATAAATATATATAATTTATTATTTATTAATATAAAATTATTAGAGTAAATACTGTTTTCATCACCTAGATTAGTATGGCTATTTATTAATGTTATGTTATCTGTATAGTTATTATAACTATAAACATTTACATTTAGAACTCCGTTATCATTATACGCTACTATTAATTTATTTTTACTAATAAATTTTATTTTAAACATATTGCCATTTATAGTCGTAGTAGTAGTTTTTAATAATGTGTAATTATTATTAAATCTATCATATTTATATATTACAATATTGTTATTATTTACAGTAAGTATTTTACCATAAATATTTTGTTCAGTAATTAGTACACTAGCATCAGTTATCATATTTGTACTATCATTAGTTAACGTTATTTCATTATCATAATGAAATTTTTTATTAAAATAATTTTGATTTGTTTTTTCTTGCGTAGTTAAGTAATGATCTCTATCGGTAGTTACGTTATTTCCGTTACTATCTAAATAACTTATATTTAACCTAATATAATATCCTTTATCGTATTCTAATATAAATGTATTTAATTCTATTATATTATTAACTATTGTTAATGCTGGCGTTATAACAGAATCTATTTCACGTTGATCTATAACAATACCATTCATATCTAATAAAGTAGCTTTATTTAAAGTTACATTTCCATTAGCTTTTTCAAATATAAATTTATTTATTACATTTGGATTTAATTTATTGTAGTTACCTACTAAATTATACATTAATTCTGAATAACTATAATATCGTTTTCCAACTTTAGAAATTATCCCTAGATCAGATATAAAAATTGCTTCTACTATTACAGCTGTTTGAGTTGTAAAATTATACATAGCAATAGGTATGTTTATTGTAGTTTCTGGGGTATCTGTTATTATTGAGTATAATTCATTATCGTATATATCTGAAATAATTAAACAAGTTTTATCGTGTAAAGAAGATTGTGTGGGTGTGTTTAAAATAACATCCATGCCGTTATCAGAATCAATATTTATATTTACTATATACGGTGTGTCTATAATTAGGTCATTAGCTATTAAGCTAGTATCAGTATTTTTTGGTAAGATAGGGTTTGGTCCTAAAACATTATCATATTCTAATTCATTACCATCACTATCTTTAAGATGTCTTAAAGCTGTTATATAATATATTGTATCTGGCGGTATTACTAAATTAAATAATAATGTATTAATGTTATCTTCTGATTTTACTTTTTCATATATTAAATTACTAGCATTTATATCAGAGTAGACTCTCCATGTAGTAGCAAAGTTTGTTGATCCGGCAGATGTATCCCATTCAGGTATTGTGTATAATTCCATGTTTATTCCTTCGTATATGCTTTATTATTAATTCAAAAGAAACTTTCAAACTTACAAATAAACTGATAAATATAAGTAATTAAAGGAAAAATATGGCACGTAAAACTATGGGTGATAATAATAATTTAAAACTAAGACCTAGTATAAATGTGGGGGCCACTATAGATGTGCCTACAGGTACGATAGTAACAGGGGCTAGGGGTGAATCTATTATAAATGGTGGTTTAAGTAGTGTGGAGGGTTTTACTGGCTTAGGTAATAATTTTAAATCTACATTAATGCACTTTATGATGGTGACGGCAGCAGAACGTATAGAAGCTGGTTTACCGAATATGACTACATTACATACTTACGACACAGAAAATAATATGTCTTTAAATTTAGATAGAATAAATTCTTTAGGAAATCAGTATACTAAATATTTACCAAATGATTTATTGGATAATGATATATGGACCATAAAAACAAAAGCTGAAGTAGATGGTGTTGAATGGTATCGAAATGTTTTTACAAAACATATAAATGAAAAGATGGTAGAAAAAGGTGCTATGGTAGAATATGAAGCGTTTTTAGATAAACGTACTGGCGGTCCATTAAAACTTTTATACCCTACTTTTGCTGAGATAGATTCACTCACAGAGTTAGAGGGTGATGGTACAATGGATATGTTGGAGAAGAACGACATTGAAAAAACCAATATGATGTATATGCAACAAGGTAATCTAAAAGCTAAAATATTAAAAGACATGCCTAGACTCACACATAAAGGAAATGTAAACCTTTTATTAACGACACATCTTGGTGGTAAAATAGATATGTCTTCAAATCCATATAGTAAACCTACTAAAGATTTACAGTATATGAAACAAGATGAAAATATTAAAGGTGGTACTAGTAAGTTATTCTTTTTAACTACACATTTATGGAAAGCATTTGGAGCTACTGCATTAATTAATCAAGGAACTAAAGGACCTGAATACCCGTTGTATGAAGATGATTTAGCTAATGATTTAAATATAGTAAAAATGATGCAATTTAGATCTAAGACAGGTCAAAGCGGTTATACATTAGAGATAGTTATTTCTCAAAATGAAGGGGTCATACCTTATTTAACAGAATTTCATAATCTTAAAAAATCTAAATATGGTATAGATGGTAATCCCAGAACTTTTCATTTATCATTAGTACCAGATGTTAATCTTGGTAGAACTACTGTAAGGCGTAAATTAAAAAATGATGCTAAGTTACAAAGAGCAGCAAACATATTATCAGAAATAGCGCAGTATAAAGAATTTAAACCAGTTTATGGTCCATTATTTTGTAGTGGTGAAGAACTCTACAATGATATTAAAGAGCTTGGGTATGATTGGGATATTCTATTACAATCTAGAGGTTGGTGGGCTATTAAACAATACTCTAAAGACATACCGCCGTTCCTGTCAAGCATGGATATTCTTAGAATGAGAAAAGGTCTTTATCACCCATACTGGATGGATGAAAATAAAAATGTTAAAAAAGAATGGGCTAAACATTTTAAGATTGAAGAAAAGAAAATAAATAAAAAGGAAGAAAAAGGTGATTAAAAAAATAGGTGGAAAACAAATATCTATAAATGAAATGGATAAAATTGTAAATAACTTTAAAGAGGATGCAATAAAGTTAGCTAATTTAAAACCATCTAAAGATGATGTTAACTTATATGGTCATATTTTAAAATCATTTACAGATGAAGAAAATATAAAAAACTTTAGAAAGATAGTAGAAGCAGATGATCCATTTTTAATAAATAGAAATGACATAGCTCAACGCCTGTCTATATCAGTTTCTTTAATGAGATTTTTATATAAATTTAAAGATGATAATCCAGATACCAATATAATACTTATTTTAAAATTTGTACCATATTATACTGAAAATAAGGTATGGTTAAATCTTATGTTGAATAACGCATTACCACTGATGGTAAATAATAAAATTATCTAGGAGATAAAAATGACTGAAACAAACAGAAATTGTTATGTAGAAAATAGTGATGGTACAGGGGGTAGAATTAATTTAACTATAAAATTAGATAACTCTTTACCTATATTGTCTATTAATGATGCTACTATAAGCAACCATAAAATATTTTCTAAAACTTTAATAATTGCTGATACTACTAAAGTTTTATATGGTACAAATGATACAAATAAAACAAGATTTAAATATTTATTTAATGGTATTAATACATACAATAACATAAATGTAGCTTATTACTACGATAATAAATTTAAAGATATTATTTGTTTACCTACACTAGACTATTATGATACTACTTTAGAAAATGGATCTTTAGTTATTGTAGATGGTTTTAAAGTTGGTTGCGATAAACCAATCACTGGAACAAGCTTGGGGTTATCATATCCTAATGAAAATATTGCTTTTAAATACCCAGAACCAATAGCAACTCCAGATAATGTTGAATTAGTAGAATTAAATTTACACGGTCTTTATAACAGAGCATCTGTTAAAGAATATAAAGGTTCGTTAAATACAGTTGGTAAAGGTAGTATCAGCACTGCTATTAATGGTGTTACTTTTGTGAAAATAAATAAAAATGATTTATTTGGAGTAGATGTTAAATTACCTACATATATTTTAACTCCGTTGGACTTTATTAAGTTTAGATTAAAATATGTTTATGAGGCATCTACAGAATATATTTACATACCTATTCCTAATTAAGGATTAAAAAATGGCTGGTAGAAAAGATGCAGAAGCATATGCTTTAAAATATGTTAAAGAGATAACAAAATCTGAAAACAATATAAACTTATGTAAAGATTTATTTAAACGACTTAATGATAAAGAGTTTAAAGAATTAATGTATAAGTTTTTAAATGGTGAAGATGTTTTACCAGTTATAGTTCCTACTGGTAAAAGTGATGTGAATATAACTTTGGAAAATAATATTAAAGTATCTAAAGATTTGGGTATTAATTTTTACCAAAGAATAGAAGTAAAAAAAGATGGTGTAAAACGAATGTCTGACAATACTTTTTTTATTTCGCATATGATGGTGCGCAGAACAAAACAAACAGCTGCTAAAGGTATAGCTGTAGCTAAAAATAGTACTAAAATAAATCCAGTTACTGGACAAGTAAAAGATGTAAGTGCTGCTAATAAAATGTCTTTTCCAGAAACTCAAATATGGGTAGGTATGGGTGCTAATAAAACATTACAAGAACTCTTAAAAGATAGAGGTGGTGATCTTGGTTCTAATAAGGTAATGGTGGGTAGTTTAATAAAAACAGGTCAAGCTTCTCAAGTTTTAACAGAGCAATATTCCACTGGAGTAGAATCTACAAAAAGTTTAAAAGCTTATCTAAATGCAATGCATATAAAATCTACACTATAGGGAACTCCCTATAGTGTAGATATTTGTTTTTTATAACATTATTACTGTGGTAAAATCATTGGCATTACCTATATCTGTATTTGATACTTCATATACAATACTATTTTCTTTAATATTTATATTATCTTTAACGTTTAAATCATATAACTGCAATATGTTATCTGAAAATTGTAAACTTATACTTTTTAAGGTAGTTCCAATTTCTTTAAACCTATTATACCTAGCTTTGTTAATATATAATAAAGATTTTTGTTGTTGCCCTATGTTTATACTAGTGGTATATGTAGAAATATTATTTATGAAATTATTATCGTATAAAAATTGTATAGTATACGATTTAAAATTATTTATAAATTTTAAATATTTTTTGTATACGTTAGTTATTTCTGAACTTTCATTTATATTTATATTAAAAATTTTATCAAAGACATTGTATAACGATTCAGTAGCATCATTTTCATTTATTAAAACATCATTACCAATTTCATTATTTAATATTTCAATAATTGATTTACTATTATCTACTTCTATTTCATCTTCTATAAATAATTTATTAAATACATATTTTAAATCAGCTGATAAAAGCAAATCATTTGTATTTGATACATAATACCACATTTTAGAATATAGTGATTTTAACTGTGATATTAAAGCATTTAAATTACTAGTATGTATACTGTGTTTAATTATATGTACGTCTACTAACACGTCGTCTAATATGTGGTATAATTTTTCTTTAAAAAATGTACCTACAATTAATTCTTCTTTTGTTATATTTGTATTTAAAATTCCAGTATATAAATATTTATCTATAAATACAGTATTAGGATCTATTTTATTACTGGCAGCTAAACAAGCCATTATGTAAGGTATGATTGATTTTTTATTTAAATATATAATTTTGCCATCAGACGGATTTACAAAATATTTATTAAAATCATAGGTAGTTTTATCATAAAAGTACAATAAGTTATTTAAAGATAAAGTTAATATTGTAGAATTAAATCCTTTCTTTAAATTCATTTTATCAAACATTAAAATTTTAGTATTGGCTATATTATTATTTAAATTTTCTATTTTTGAGGTAACACTATCATTAATTCTATTAAAGTCATCTTCTTTAAAATAGTTTAAATTTAATTCTAAATTTAGTATATCTTCTTTTGTTAAATTATTTTCTTCTACATTATCACCATTAATAGATTTTTTAGAAAAACCGTGGTTAGATTCGTAATAAGGTTTTGTTAAATCAGTTATTTCATTTATTAATTCAGGTTTATGTTTATATAATTCTAGTGTTCCGATGCCTATATTATTACTTGTAAATATATTTTTAATAACTTCTTCTAAAGTAGAGTTATGTCCTATGTACTTTTTTAATCTACCTAAGTTATTGTATAACCATAAAATAGATTCTCTGTTCATAAAACTTAAATCATCTTTATTAATATTGTTATAACTACCTATATAATTAAAAATATCAAAATCACAAGCAAACGCAGTTTTATTATATCTACTTCTAACAGCTAAAATCATTAATGGTAAAAGATTATCTAATGTTCCTAATAAAGCTGGTAAAAATAATTCATCTACATTATATTTTTTATTATTATGTATTTTAAAAAAATTAATAATAAATTGTTGTAATTCAGGTATTAAATATACTTCATTCTCACCTATTAAAGTTTTATCGTAATTAAGTATTTCACAATCTTTTGCTACAATAGCTTTATTTATATCAACAGGATTTATCAATGCTTTTATATATAAAGATTGTTTAGGATATTTTTTTAACAACAAACTGAATGTAGTATCATATTGAGATAAATCATTTTTAAGAATAGGGTAGTTATTTATATTTTCTATATTTATTTCTGCTTCTTGTTTTATATCTGGTATATATGTTATTACGGGTGTGTCTATTGCATGTAATTTTCCAGATATATTTAAATAGTACTTACTATTTATTTTATCAGGTATGTCTATGTCATAATACTTTTTAATATTTAAGTTTATATACGTATTAATATTTTTAATATTTATTATTAAACTTCTAGCTATTTTTATACTGTTTTTTACATGTTCTTCTACTGATATCATAAGTATCCTTTTTAATGTACGTCATTCATCTGAAGATATGTAAATATATAAGGAAAAAATATGTCAAAAATTACAATGCCGAAAAAACGTTCTGAATTACAAGATTACGATAGAGCTTTGCGGAATATTAAAAGAGAAAATAAAAATAAAAAATCAAATGTACACATAAGTGAAATAAAGAGAATCAGTGAAGAAATTAAAAATAAAATAGGTGTAAATGAAGATATATATGCAGTGTTCCCAGACATTAAATTAGGTGTGGAAATATTAGTATCTTCAATTATATCTCCTAATGATATGTTGCAACCTACTTTAACATATAATATAAATAATAATGATTTACCCACTAGTGTAGCTATTGTTATCAATGATAAAATACGTAATTACATAAAAGATAATTACAACATAACAGATAAGCTATACAATATTGTAGAAGAGTATATGTACACTAAAGGCGCGTATGTTGAGATGATCATCTCTAACGAAGCTATAAATACAATGGCTAAGAATATGATTCGTAGTGGTAATGAAAATTTTGTAGAAGATAGTAGTATAGTAGATAAAGATAATGTTGTTAAAAATATTACTATAGGTGATGTGTTGACTATTAGTAATAGAACTAGTGATGTTGTTAAAAAAGATATAATTAAAGTAAAATCAAAGTTAGTTAAAAACAGAAGAATAATTGCTGGTAATGAAAATATTGAAGATAGTGATGATTTAATATTTTTAATGGATACTGAAAAATCACAATCTACGCCATTAACAAAGAAAATACCTATTGAATCAGTTATTCCAATTTGTAATGAAAATGATCCATCTGTACATTATGGGTATTTTATAGTACTTGATTCTACTAATACACCTGTCGTTGAAAAAAGATATGGTAGTACAGCTATAGATATTTTAAATAGTGGTGATAAAGGTAGTATTAAATCTATTATGAATAGAGCTAATACATTAATAGGTGGTAGTCAAAATACCAGCAAAGGTACTAAATTACAAAATATAGATTATTTAAGAGAAGAGTTAGTAATTTCTAAATTAAATAAAAGTATTGAAGGAACTGAAGTAGGTTCATTAGGTGGTGTCAATTATGAGACTGATACAGGTGTTTTGGATGTAGTATTAAATAGAATTTTAGAAAATAAAAAAACTAAAATTGTATTTGTACCAGAAACTCTTTTATCTTATTTTGCATATGAATACAGAGATAATGGTACTGGTGTATCTATATTAGAAAAGGTGTCGGTATTAGCTAGCATGAGGGCTATTATGACTTTTGTATCTTTAATGTCATTTGTAAAAAGTAGCATACCAATTACTAGCGTAGATGTAACATTAGATCCAAATGATCCAGATCAAGAAGCAACAAAAGAAATAGTAATGAGTAGTGTCATGTCTAATAAACAATTAAACATGCCCATAGGTGTATTAAAAGTAGACGACATTACTAGTTGGTTAAATGCTAATAACATCTATTTTAATTTTGATGGCGGTGACACCGATATGAAAATAGATATTAACCATGAAAATGTTGATATAAGTCCTGCGAATGATGATTTAAAAGAAACTATAGATAAACATTTAATACAAGCGTTAGGTTTAACACCAGAGATTATTGATAACGGGTATAGTCCAGATTTTGCTACTACTGTTATTTATAATAATATTTTGTTAAGTAGACGTATTTATAAATATCAAACTACATGTAACACACATATAACTAAACATATTAATAAATTACTATCTCACGATGGTGTTATCGAACAAGAAATTAAAGATATTATACTTAATAATATTAAAGATATTAAAAAGACCATGCTTAAAAATATGGCTAATGAGTTAGATAGAAAAAGATTTAAAATATTAAAAGATGAAGTAATTGCTAATATGGTTTATTATAAATCTATAGATAAGTTAAAAGTATCTTTACCACCTCCAATTGTTAATGGCGCTACTAACTTAGCGGATACATATAAAGACTTTACAGATAATATAGATGATGTATTGGATATGTTATTTGATAGCGATGTATTACCGGATGAAATAATAGGAGATTTTAGTGATAAAGTAGATACTCTTAAAAAATTAGTAAAAGCTATCATTATTAAAAGATGGTTAAGTGAAAACGGTTATATGCCAGAAGTAACAGAATTATTTACATTGGATAAAGACGGTAAACCAATTATAGATGTATTAGAAGAATATGGTTCATATGTAGATTCTTTAGAAGCTGCTATTATGCCTGTATTAAAAGAGATGAATAAAACAAAGAAAAACATAAATGAAAAATTAGAAAAAATAGATAACGATGATGATGAAAATGAAGATAATTTAGAAAGCGGTGATACTGATGAAACACCAGATAATGATTCTGAAGAAGAAAATACAGATGATTCTGGGAGTGATGAAAATATCGATAATGAAGATAACGAAAGTGATGAAGAAGAACCAGAAATGCCAGAAGTATAATACACTACACATACATGCAGACGCATGTATGTGGTTTATTAGTCTCTAAATCTTTTTTCATATATATTATTAAGATGTGATATATCGGCCGATTTATCCAATTAATTACAAAGGATCTATAATGAATAGAGTACCATTAAATGCAAACGATCAAGCTATTTTAGCAGAAATCCGAAATACATTACAACAGTACCATGATAATAATATGCAGGTACCAGTAGCTAATCCGCAAGAACAAGAAGCACTAAATATTTTGTACGGCATGTTCAATGCAGCAGCACAAAACGGAACACAGATAACATCAGTAACACCACAAGAGGGCATGGCTGTAAAAATTATATATGAGTTAATAGGCAAGCAATTAGCAGCTGCCAACGCGGTTACATATAGCACAGGAGTAGGTATGGGTCAAAATATGTTTGGGAATGCACAAGCAACACAAACCACTAACATGTTTGGTAGCCAACAACAATCTACTGGTATGGAAATTTCTATTCCTGATGCAGGTACTAATACGGTAGAACCAACACAACAACCTACTGTGTTTAAAAAAAGTGAACCATTAATTACTGTAGACAATGTGATAAATTATTATACACCAAAACGCGGTAGTGAATACATGCCAATGTATGATGGGGATGCATATGAGTTAACTTACGTGATAGATGGTGATCTATTTGAATATGCTTTAAAAGCAAAAGGAGAGTAATATGTTATTCAATAATGGAGATGATTTAAGATATACATGTATGTCACAACCAAATGTAGTTATAGATACTTTACAAGTAAACATAAAACCGGTAGCTTATGCTAAAAATAAAGGCGTGTTTTTAGACTTAAAAAAACATATAGACACGGAAGGAATATTACCATATGTAGATACCGACGCGCCCGCAATAATAAAAGATTTTCTTAACACAAATATTACAAATGAAATTAACAGAAAGTTAAGATCTAGAGTAAAAGATTCTGCTTTTATAACTAATTATAATTTAGATAGAAAAGAGCTTATTGAAGCTAGTCGTGAAATTAAAGATTACAAAATTTTTAATGATAGCATTGATTTTAAAGGTAAATTTAAAATTATTGAAAAATATTATAAAGATGTTGAAGAAGAGTATAAAGATGATAAATGTTTGATTTTAATTTACATTACTCCGATTAAAGCAGTGTGTGTTAAAGATGATTATATTTTAAATAACGATCATCTTGAAAGAGGTATTACTATGGGTATACCTGCTGATAGTAATTTAGCATATTTCATAACTAACAATGAATCATTTTCAAATCATGATGATGAGTTAATTCTATACACGCAAAGTGGTAAACAATATTTATTAGGCAAATCAGTACATGGTTACAACACAATTAGAGTTTATAACGATGATGAATTTTTCAGTTTACATATTTAACTATATAGGATAGGTAATACCTATCCTATATAGCTGTCTATTATTTTTTTAATTTTTACAGTTAAATCTTTAGTTTGTTTTTGTACCCATGATTTATAAAGATGTGGATACGCTTCTCTTTCTAATAAAAAGTGACCCCATTGTTTATCATCATTTAGATAGCCACCAATCATCCATGTTTTCATTTCCATGTGATTTGGCCATCTATTATAAATTTCTTTTTTATATCCTAATGATTTTAAATAGTCTCTAGCTTCATTTATTTTTAAATTTAATAGATACTCTAATACCGATTCTTTAGTATAATCATTTCTTTGCAATAATGGCAGCATTTCATTTTTGATGTTATCATAAACTCTATTTACTATATCTTCAGGTAACCAATATTCATCTTCACCTACTACTCTGGCAGATACAGCTATTTGTGATAACTTACCATGTGTTCTAACTTGAGCAAATGTAAAATAAGGAGCTGATGCTTTAGTAATAAAATAATCTTTTAACTCACCACTATTGTTATACGGAATATTTTCGTATTTAATACCAGCATTTAATAAAGCTCTAGCATTTGTGTATAATTTATTTTCATCTATATAACTAAACGGCATTACGTAATTTAAAAATGTATTTAAGTTTAATGTATTAAATGTTTTTTTGGTATACAAACCCACTAAATTATCTGGCATAAAACTTATGCTAACTACTACAGGTAAAAACTCTAGAGGTCTCCCTGGTGCTTTATCTATTTTTTTAGTCATTTGACAATCGTCCATAAATTTTAAAGATGTATAATTTTCATTACCACCAGCTTCTTTAAGCAAAGCTTTATATCTATTTAAAGGATTTTTACTTTTATCATTTCCTCTAGATATTGCCGCAATAGCTGTAATAGCATTTATTCTGTTTTCTTCATTCATGTTTATTTCTGAATACTTACATCCAATTATATCTTCTATGTTTACAGCACTTACATCTGTATTTACTTTTGTTACCATACTATTATCCTTATTAAAATTCAATTTAATTAACCTCTAATAAATTTCATTTATATATTATTAATATAGTTACAAACTTAAATAAAATAAAAGGATTAGTAATGAAAAACACATGCGCATGTGTACGAGAAAATAAAGGTAAAGGCATACAACCTGCATTTACCTTGAGCGAGCTTGCAAAGGCTTACTATAATACAGATTTGTTTAACACAACCCCGGTGAGAGTAACACCATTAGATGGCAAATCATTTGCCGTAATTGATGTTGATTGGGTAAAAAATAATAGTTTCGATATTTTATCAAAACAGTGTTTATTCACTGATGGTGAAGGTGGTTGTAAATTACCGGAGTCATGTATACCAGTAAGTTGCTTTAGTGATGCTAAGACACCAGAGATAGATGGCGGGTCATTAGGATCGTCATTACTTAACAATAAAGATATTATTACTAGTACAAGTGATATCAGTAATCATGACATTATGAATGGTAAATATAATGCTGTATTATACTATCTCATGTATATGTACCAAGATGTAAAGTATGATATTGTTTACAGCGATGATGCAAAGGTAAAAGTTGATTACAACTATAAGTTAGTTGTTTTGGATAAGGATACAATTACTGCAATTAGAGAAGTATCTTTCACTTCTTTAAATGCTGTAGTTAATTCTCAATTTGAGCCACATAATAAGGTGGCGTTATATATGATGCGTAAAAATTTAAAGTATCATAATGTTATGGTGGATTGCTTAAATACAAATCTTAAAAAAGCAAAGGAAATAAAAATTCCAGAGCATATTAAGAATAGTGTTATTGTTAGTGATGAAGTTAGTAGCGAAATAGCTGCTGAAATTAGCAAGCTTTTAAGAGTTTACTACTTTGTTAATAATCCTGCTAAATATAAGTATATTAACAAGTACTTTAAAAAGGTGCAAGTAAAATATATCAGATATTTGATATACACATTAGCAAACAAACTATTTGTTAGCGATGGTGAAAATATGTTATTGAAAGAGGGTAATTTTTTTCAGGTAAATGAAGTATCTGCATTTAACATACCAGCAACTGATCTTGCTAAAGAGTATGTTAAAATCGTAGAAGAGGGTGCCGTCAATCGGTTAGAGATTCTGTTAAATACAGATTATGATTTTAAAGAAAAACTAAAAGGATAAATTATGGCAAAAGAAAAAGAAAAGAAAGATAATTGCAGTTGGCTAAAAGCAGCTGCTATTTTTGTAAGTGGAGCTGCTGCTGGTGTAGCAGCAGCTGTATATGCGGAAGATGTAGTGGAGTATGTCGGGGACATCATTGATAGTGATGTGATCGAAATTCCAGAACAATAATATATAGAGTAGCTTATTAGCTACTCTATATACATTTTTTTTTTATTTATACCACGGGATTAATCATAGATTTAATGTGTCTATTAAAAGCTACACTATCATTCATGAAAGATACTTTACTCCAAGTCTCTCTTAAATATTCGTCATATTCATCCCAGGCATCTTCCCATTTATCTATTGTGTCTGATATTTTATTTAAATCATGACCGCCGTATATAAAACCTTTATCTACACTAATTACTAATTCATTATAGATATAAGCTTTTACAGCTAATAATACTAATTTAGAGAATGCTAAAGCAGATCTAGGTTTAATGTTTCTTAAGTTATTATCATTCTCTACACTTATTCTTAATTGTCCGTTGATAGCAGTACTAATATTTTCATGTACTAAAATTGAGTTAGGTCCTATTAGTTCTAGGTTAGTTGTGGATATACCACCTACATTTGTATCTATACCATCTAGAGCTTTTTCAGCTAATGCTAAACCGCCACTAGTATTGTAAGAAGTGATCCCGTTCATTTTACCAAAAGTATACATTAAAGATAACGGCGACATTATCTCTTTTCCCTCAGTAAGTTCATACGGTACTTCTATTACTAAGTAATTAGCAGTAGAGTTATAATGTATGCCAGTTTGTTTACACATATTTACAGGTATAGTTAATGTCATACCTCTTACTATATTTGCATCAGCCAGTACGATAGGCGTGATTACTAGTCTTTTTATTTGTTCTTCTAAAGTAGTATTTATATTTACAGTAGAAGATCTAGACATAAATGCTATATTTAAAATCTCTTTAGGTATTCTATTAGTGACATCTCTAATAGCTTTATTAATTACCATCATTTTTATTTCCTTCTTTATTTATTAAATTATTTAATTTTATTATATTCTCGGCTAACATAGATTTAACAAATGTATTTTTTATAGAATCTACATCACTGTTTCTAGAAAAATATTTTAATTCTATACGTATATTATTTACTAAATACTTATTTTTATCGATACTTATTTCTCCTAGAAATGTAAGTATATGATTTAGTTTTACTATATTAGATAAAGATATTACCCAATTATTTTGTTTATTTAAATAGGTAATATCCAATGTTAATATATCTAAAGCATTTTTATTATTTACTAAGGGTAAATTATTTAATAAATCTGGTATATATAATGTTTTCTTTTTAATTACAGTATGTAAATGATTTTTAGCGAGACTATCAAATTTAGCATAATGATCTCCGGTGCTAAATGGATTTATATTTAAAGCTAATTTATCCAGTTCTTCATTATTTCCAATAGACATGTATCTATTAAAAAGTGATATGTTTAAAATAGAAGTAGTTGTATTATTTAATACTATAGTAAATATAAATCTAGCTATATCTGTATCTCGTTCTAATATGATTTGTTCTTTAGCCCAATAATAATATTGTAAAGCCATAGCTACTACATCTATTTCATAAATGAATAAATCATTGTATAAATCACATATATCTATTTTACTAGGATGAGTGGTGTTTATACTATTTATTGTATTATGTATGTTTCTAAGACTTATTATATCTTTATAGTTATTTTTATTTATCTCAAACATAGAATAAATTTCTGTATATATAAATATTTCATTACTGTCAGATACTACATTATTTTTTAATACTTTACCTCTATCCAAGGAACTAGTTATATAAGAATCTTTACTTACATATATTGCGTTCGTATCTAAATATGTATATAAATTAGTTTCATCTTCATTTACATCTATTTCTAAATTATTTATTAAGTTTATTAATATGTTTGGTCTTTTTGTATAATTATCACTATTGTAATAATAGCTTAAAGATTTTTCTAAATCATTTTGTATTCTATCTAAGACCGTGTTTAATTTACCATTTATTATATGTACATTATTTAATGTACTGTTTGCAGAAGTTATATCTATCATATGGTTACCTTTATTTGTTATATCATAGAAATTTAAATAGATAGATATAAAAACTTTTTTATATGTACTCTATAATATGAAAAGAAACTAATTATAAAAGATTTAGCTATAGCTAAATCAATGATTGCAGATATAGCGATATAAATTGTTTAGAAATCGTATTTCTAAATATTTTTTCGTATATATTATTAAGATGTGAAACTATATAGTACTTGTGTGCACACAAACACTATCGTAAGAATAGTTAGTTTCTAATAAAACAAAAAGGATTTAGTATGGCACTAAATGACGCAAGATTCGACACAGTAGAAAAAACAAAAGGTGCAGCAGAAGCTACACAAACTAAAACAGCATTTGCTACTGGTAGTAATGAACAAGTTAAAACTGGAAATACTGTAAATGCTAATGATGATTTATTCGGAATGGGATTCTTTGTATCAGGTAATGAGAACTCTGAGTATGTAAAACAATTTTCAGAAAAAGCTTCAGAAGTGATGGTAGCTGATGTGACTAAAAAAGGTTTAGAAGCAAAATCTATTCTTCTTAAATTAGATAATTCAACTCCACAATTTAGCATGCTTTCATACTCATGTGTAGTAGTTGCTACAAAAAGTAATCTAACTGAAAAGATATTTTATCATATTTTTGTGTTAGAAGCAACTGGTGATAAACCACTACATGCTGCTCAAATTTTAGATATTAATAAACAAAATCCAAATCTCCCAGTGTATGTAGCATCTGACGCATTTAACAAAACACTTAAAGATGTTGTAACTGAAGTATTAGCTGAACGTTATAGTGTTAATGTAAATATGTTTGAAAGTACAAATGGTAGTGTTGTGCCATATATTGCTGATGCAGAGGTAGCAGCAACAGAGTATGTTAACTCTGGTGTAAATGCTAATATTGCTAAAATTGCTACAGCTGCTGGTATTATTAAACCTGTAGTAATTGGTGATATTGTAAAAGGTAATAACCTAATGCAAATTGATATTACTTACACAAACGGCACATCTATCGATGTAGGTAGCAAACCTGTTAGAAATGATTTTAAACTAGGTTTAAATATTGTACCGGCTGCAAATACACAAATTAAAGCACTTAACCAAAACAATTCAGGTAGAAATATTGGTACTACTTTTGGTTATTTAGAAACAGTTATTAAACAAGATCCACCACAATATGTTGGTCAAACTCCAGTTAAGAAAGTAGCACCTGCTGTTATTCTTACTCAATTCTCAGGTATTAAACCAACTATTGATATGTCAATTTTAGGTATCTTAAATTCAGCTGTATTTACTAACCCTAATCATATGGCTCAATTGTTATTAAATTCTCCTAGAGATTTCGGTTTATTAAACTACCTTATCAATCTTGAGGGAAATAAAAATGGGTATGGTGCAAAACTTAAAACTAAAGGTAAAATGTCGCAAGATAAAATCATTGAACTTTATGGTAAACTATTTGATGCATCACCTCTAGTATTTGTAGAGATTGAAGCATATGGTCCAAACTTTGATGTGAATGCTCCATTTGCTGCATTACATTATGCTGGTATTAACAAAGCTAGTAATGATTACATTATTAAAGTTTGCGAAGATATGTTTGGTAGCAAAATGGAAAACAGAGTAGTAACTCAAAATGAAGGATTCTTAGTACCTACAGGTGTTTATACAGATGCTTCTGGTGCGTTGAGAGATATTAGAGATGTAGATACAGCATTTGTTATGGAACATGCTAAAGATCCATCTTATATTACAAAGTGGACTAATGCAAGTGTACCTGCGTCTGTAAGTGGTGTCGATCCATTGCTAACTCGTATCGAGGTAATTAATCACATTTTACCTGATGCTATTATCACTGGTAAAGCAACCAGAGTATTATTAAACCCTGCGTGGTTAGCTGAAGTAATTGCAAAATCTACTGCTCTTGGATATACTCCTACTACTGATGTTGGTTCTAGTAACTTTACGTTTGGTATTAATGATATGTCTGCAGTAAATACTGCTTATACAAATGCAGCATTGAAAAATGTACAATTTGGTGGTGGTGCTCAAAGAAGTGCGAGTGGTCTATTTACACCGCAAACAAACTTCTTCGCAAGAACATAAACTATATACAGTGGTTGATTCCACTGTATATTATTTTTATTTTTTGATTGGACCGGGTGTTTAATTTGAAGATATTAAAAAGGATGTAATATGTTAAATATTTATGACGGTACATTAGGTGCGTTAGTAAATACTGGTAAAATTATAGATGCTATTAATCATTATGTAATAAATAGTGATGGTGGTTTAAATTATGAAGTAAAAACTAATGATGGTGTAGAAGTGGTGTGTATACTAGGTATAAATGATGAAGAGAACAAAATTCCATCGTTCATGCACCCATTGGTATATACTAACCATAAAGGTGTTAAAACGGTAGCTATGGACTTCCGTTTATATGTAAAACAAAAAATAGAAGATGTAATAAATGTGTCAGATGTTTTAAGAGATAAATATAATGGTGAGATAGCTTTAAATAGATTAATTTTTACTAAATTATTTGTAGAAGAGAATACTAATTTTTTAACACAAATAAATTCATATGTAGCAGAGAGTATAGGTAATTTAATATCTACTATCATTACTACTATTGTATATGATAGAGAAGTAGTAGACCCAGCTAGAATAGCAGCTTTATTACAATACTACACTACTGATATAGACAATGAAATAGATGTTTTAACAGCTGTACATAAGTTACCTTTAGTAGAATTAAAGAATACATTAAAAGCGAATAGTCCTATTTTAAAAAATATGTATGATAATTCTGAAGATTTAACTTTACCTAGTAAAACTATAAATGATATGGTCGATAATATTTATTATATTAGTAACAGTGAAAGATTAAAATCTCTTACTAGTGATATGTTGTTATCAGGCATTAGCAGATCATTCTTTAGTAGTAATAATAAAGAGATGGGTATAGCTATAGTAGAACACAGACCTACATTATTAGCTATTATTTTAGCAGTAATGACAAACAACATGAATTCTAAATCAGCTCTTAAAAAGACAATCGATAGCAGAAAGTCAATTACTAAACCTAAGGATATGGTAGCTGTATTACTAGATGTAATTAAAGATAATAAAGAAACTTATTAGACATGCTTATGCAAGCATGTCTATATTTTTTTAACCGCTAACTCTATATTGAAGAGAAAAAGGATACTTATGAATGTAAAAAATATGATAAAAGAGATATCTAATCTTACTTTTAAATTAAGTAAAATAGATGATGATAATAAAGAAAGATATGTAGTTATTAAACAAATTAAAAACTTACAAAAAAATATAAAACAATTAAATAATAATAATAAGTGGTCAAATATTGATTTAGATATTTTTATAAAGGAATTTAAATATGTCTAAAGTACCTGATGTAAAAGATGTATTTAAATTTAAACAAAATGAGTATATAAATAATGTAGATCCTGTAACAGACTACATGGATATGACTGGGTTTGTTATAGCCAATAAACTAGGTATATCTAAGGAAGAGGCTGTAAAGAAAATAAAAAAATATATTAAAGAAAATGTAAAAGTAAATAATCCAGATATAGAATTTTTAGAAAGAGATTTAAAAGGTGATACTGAAAAAAGAACGACTAGTTTATTAGGGTATATAAAATCTGTAAAAGTAAAAGGAGATATACTAGCACCATCTTTTACAGTATATTTTAATCCAAATAAAAAAGAATCTCTCCATTCTTCATTTGCTACAGATAATGTAAATAAACGTAGTAAACATAAATATTTAGCTTTTGATTACAAGATGAATAAGAATATGCAAAAGTTTGAAGAACATAATGTAATACAAAAGACTTTAAAAATATTTAATAATGCATTATCAGGTGGCTATGGTAGTAAAGCTACTATGTTGTATAACCCATCGGCACACTATACACTTACATCTATTACTAGAGGTATGGCTGGTATAGGTAATGCTATATCAGAAATGATGATTACCGGTAACAGACATTATAAAGACCCAACTACTACAATGGGACATATCTTAGCATGTGCTAGTAAAACAGATGTAGATAAAATTAAAAAAGTAATTTTAAGATATAATTTACATGTACCTACAGCTGATGAAGTAATGGATGATGTAATAATACCTAGTATAAAAAGATACTGGCGTAGTATTGTAAAAGAGATGGAGATATATAAAACATTAAAATATATGAATGGTTATGAAAGAGCTGCAGTGATGTATGTAAATGATTTACACCATCTAGCTAAGTATAATGATAAATATGTGAGAGATATGTTTGATAAAATACTTCACACTGATATAGATATAAGTAGTGATAAATATGAAGCTATTTTAAAAGATACTCCTGACTGGATAACTAACCTATTAATACATGTACGTGTAGATGATTTAAAAGGTAAAAAATATGAAATAGATAAACTAGATAAAGATGTAGCTATTAAATCAGCTAAGACAGCTTTAGCTAGTATGTTGACATTTGAAGAGTATAGTGATTTCATACAGGCATTCTTTGTTACAAAAGTATTTCCACCTAGCATAGCGCATATTAAAGAGATGGTAAGAGAGTCTATTGTGTTATCAGACACAGATAGTACTTGTGCTACATACCAATCTTGGGCAGAATGGTACGCTGGTAAAATGGTAATCACACCTACTACTATTGGGGTCACAGCTATAGTGATGACATTTACTACACAAGCTATAGACCATTATATTAAAGTAATGGCTGGTAATATGAATATAGGTTCTGATAAACTATCTATATTAAAAATGAAAAATGAATTTTTCTGGGATGTATTCGTGTCTACAGATGTAGCTAAACATTATTTCTCCATGATAAAAGTTCAAGAAGGAAATGCGTTTGATAAAGGTGATTTAGAAGTAAAAGGTGTGCATTTAATAGCTTCGCAAATATATGAAGGGGTTAGAAAGATAGCTACTGACATGATGATAGATATTTTAACTAAGATAGGTAATAATGAAAAATTATCTATTAATGAATATTTACAACAGGTAGCTGGTGTAGAAACTATGATTATAGACATGATTAAAAAATCTTCTATAGATGTATTTAAAACAGAAAAGATTAAAGAAGAGAAAGCCTATAAACTTACTGCTGATAAATCACCATTTTTCCATTATAATCTTTGGAACATGATCTTTGGTGAAAAATATGGTAAAGCACCAGACCCTACATATTTAGCTATTAAAGTACCAGTAGTACTGGACACTAAAGCTGACATGAAAAGATATATAGAAAGCCTTGAAGATAAAGAGATGGCTAAGCGTTATAAAATAATAATGGAAGAGAATGGTAAAGATGTAGTCAAAAGTTATAGATTACCTTTATTAAAAATGAAAGAAGTTGGTATACCTAAAGAGATATACGATATTATTGATATAGATAGAATTGTAAAAGACAACTGTTCTATATTATATATTATTTTAAATACTATAGGATACTATTTAAAACCAGATAGTAAAGTACTGGATGTATTGGAGGAAGATAATGTTTAAATGGTTAAAAGGGTTATTTAGTAAGAAGAAACAAAATACTAAAAGAAAGAAAGTAATAGCTTTATTATCTGAAGATAGGTGTGGTAAATCAGAATTAGCTGATTTTTTAACACATCATTTAGATATTTTAAAATTAAAAATACATGAACGCGAGTTATTTAATTTTGGAGATGATTTAAAATACAGTTATGTGAAATTAACTGGATGTACTATCGAAGAACTCAATGATTGTAAGAATGGTATTAAAAAATGTAGATACCATAAAATTCATGGTAATTGTAGGGAAGGTATTATAAACTATTCTATTATTAAAAAGAAACAATATGGTAAAGATTTTTTTACTAAAAAAACCATAAAAAGAATTTTAAAAAGTAATAAAGATTTTTTAATAATAGCAGATTTAAGATTTTTGACAGAAGTCAATTTACTTAAAGAAAATTTTGATGTAAATATAGTAAAAGTAATATCTGATTTAGATACGTGCGGTAAAAATAAAGAAAAGTATGAATTAGATTTTATAGAGCATGATACTATTTTACACATTAAAAAAATAGAAGAGTTAACAATAGAAAAATATATAAAGATGTTAGATGTAAATGAGTTATATAAAGTAATAAATTTTTAAACACATACTAGAAATTCTAGTATGTGTATTTATTTTATTTAAAACTCGTATAACTTTATATAGTTTAATTTAAAATTAGATTCTAATAAATTATCCGATAATAATGTATTACCTATTTCTATGTTATTTAAATCTAAACCAATAATATTATCTATGGTAGTTTTTAAAACATGATTAATGAATATATTTATTTTACCGTTTTTAAAATATAAACCAACTAACACAAATTCTAAATAAGGTATAGTAATATCTTCTCCCAAAATAGTACATGTATTATTAGTATTTTCAAATATATTAATATCATTATTTATGTTAATAAATTGTTTTACATTAGTTATATTTTCTATATTTAATCTAAACTCCATATATTTATTATTTAAATTTTCATCTATATTATATTTTAAATTACTTGTTAAAAGCAAGTCATTTTTATTTATTACTCTAATGTTTAATGTTTCGTCGGCAATAGTTTCTATATTATTTTTATAGACACCATATTCGCTATTACCGTTATTTATGTATGACCATTTTTTATTATTTAAAGATTCACTATAGAAGTTAATTTCTTTTTTTAAAGATAAACCATTTATTTTATTTATATAAATTACTTTATCAGTTTTTTCAAAATTAAAAAAATGTATGGTATCGCCATTAGGATTATAAATTATTTCATTAACTATATCTCCATTAGAAAATACATCATATTTAGTAAAAGATATAGAATCTTTAAATACATAAGTATTTTTACTTAAATCTTCTTCTAATAGAAACCATTCGCTTTCACCATTACTCCCTATTAATTTAGCTCTTACATAAATAGGAATATTGTTACCAATACTGATGTCTAAATATGTTTCTAATTTTTCAAAATCATCAGTATTAAATTCAGATTCAATGGTATGAAAATCAATGTATCTAGATATTTGAAAGGTTACTCTTTTTACACCACTTTCAGAATCTATTTGTTTGTAATCCAATATTTTAAATTTAGACATAATTACCTCTTTTAATATTTTATCACGTTATTTTAATATTAAAGAATATTTTATGATTACATACATAAAGGGAACATTATGAATATTCTAAATGATTTTAAATCAAGCGTGGAAAATAAGTATAAAATAATACCGGGATATGAGTCTATTGATTTTCAAAAAGACTTAAACTATATAGATGAAGCTACAAACATTCTAGATGGCGTTGGCTTAATAGTAAATGATTTTTTAGGTAATAGTAAAGATAAAAATTATATAAAGAAAATGAATGCATATAGCGTAAATAACATAAATGATAGTTTGAATAAATTATCTATTGTATTAGGTAAGAGATTTGGTATACCTAAATTAAAATTAGTGAATGATTTTAATAGTAAAATAGCTAATATTTATTTGCCAAATTTAGGTTACGAAAACATTATAGATAACATAAATAATATTAATTCTAAATATTATAAAGATTTATCTTTAATATCAAAAATGACTCAGGATAAAAGAACTACTGTTTTATTTAATACTATGTCTTCTATCTTAAAGGAATTAAAAAATAATAAAATAGAAATAAATTTAAAAAGTAGTAAAATAAAAGGTATAGAAAATACTGAAGTATATTTGACTGTAAACACTTATTATTTAAGTATCAATGGTATCAATGGTAAAGACTTCTTAAGCGCTATAGTGAAAGAGATAGGTGTATTATTTAATGCATTAGAAGATATTAGTGATACTGTTAATACAAGTAAATCATTATTAGAATCTTTTATTAAGATAAAAGGTAATACTAGTGTGGAAAGTATTAAACTATTTGTTAAAGATAGCAATCTAACAAATGGATCTGAAGAAATAAATATAAGTACTTATAAAGACAGTTTGGTAAATATATATAAACCACAAATGGATAAAATAGAAGAGTTAAATAATCGAGCTATTGATTTTATTAGTAAACATAGTTTAGGTGTAAATTATGCAAAAATAGCATCTCTTAAACTAAATGATGAAAATACATTTATTAGTACATCTATTAAAGTAATAATTAAATATTTAACCATGGCTATAGGTTCATCTGTTATACTGGTAGTTAATTTAGCTGTAGGATTGGTATTAATGATGTTAATAAGCGTTAGTTTAATAATAACGTTATTTGGAGTAATTGTTTATTTTACAGCTATGAATTTAGCAGAATTATTAACCGGAGATAATAGAAAACAAAGTGATTTAGTAGTTACTAAAAATATATTAAAAATTAAACGTACTTTAGTAAATGAATTACGCAACACCAGTGATAAAGATTTATCTAAACAATTAGTAACGCAAATAGATTTAATTAATATGGTATTAAAAAACATGGATGATAGAATTAATTATACAAATAGATTACGTGTAAAATATAAACTAGATGCTAATATTGACAATTTGATTGAAAAATTAAGTAATAATGATTTACATTATTTAAGTAAAAAAATAAAAGGATAACCATGTTTATGTTAAATAGTACACCATTAGTAATAGATGGTACAAAGTTAGGGGAAAATATAGACGAGATTACTATACGTAATATAGAGTTGTTTAACTCTGTTCTCAGTAATGTAAATTTATCTTTACCAGGTAGTGATAGGCAAAAGATTTTTTATATAGCAGTAGCTGCAGCTACAGTTGGTAGAGTTTATTATAATGGTGATGTAGCTAGTAAATTTGATTTTAGAAATGTAAATACATTAATGGCTACAGCTTTTTATAGAATAGGAGTTAATTTATCAGAAAGAATTAGTTCTAATTTTGATGTAAATTTATATAAAGCATATTGTAATAATTTATTTAACACGGCTTTTTCTTCAGTATTTTCATCAGGAAAACATAACATGTTAATAAATCATTTACAGGCATCATTGTCTCCTAAAGATTATTCTTTAATTGTTGATAATATAGATTTATATAAACAATATAACACTATAGCAAATATTAAATAAACACACATACAGGAAATTCCTGTATGTGTATGTATATTTTTTTATTTGTATATTATTAAGATAGTTAATAAATAAAATATAAAGGATTAAAATGTTAAAGAAATCAAAAGAGTATAAAAAAGAATTGTCTAATTTAGAAGAACCAGAGTTAACTAAGCGATTAACAGAAATAGTGATTGAGTTTATAAAAGAATTTGCTAATGGAAACAAAACACATGTTGAAATAATTAACAAATTAAAAGAACTTGATAATAAGTTTCAAGCTTCATTGCCTAAACATATACTGGATCAGAGACATTTATTTAGAAGAGTTATTATGAAAGACATGCCGGGTATAAAAAACATTATGATGTGGTGATATCACCACATCATATATTTATTTTTTATATTTCTATTATATCTAGTTTAATCTTAGGTTTCACAATGTATTCTCCTTTATTATCTATATCTAATATTTTATCTATTACAAACAAACCACTATCATCAGCATATTTTTTAATATCTAGATCACCTATATTGTCTATATTCGTTATCTTAACAGAGACTACATTATCATCTAGTTCTTTTAAAATATTATCTTCTATAATAGTTATGTTTGTTTTTAATAACAAACCATCTTGTAAATTTAAAGATATTATTTTTAAATAATTATTAATAATATTTACATCATTTACATTATTGTTTGTATATAAAGTTATTTTAGGTTCTATAAAGTTAGGTATGCTGTAAATAGAGTTATTTAATTTAAGCAATACATTATTTAAATTATTGTTAGGTAAATATCTTATTACAGTATTATCCAATAATTTTTTATTTAAATTTTCTAATTCTACAATAAGTGTGTTTGTAATTTGCTTATACATGTCTATTAAACATGTATTATAGTTATCAGATGTACATAGCTTGTAATCATATTCTAATAATAAAATTTCTAAGTTATGTATAATGCCATATGTCGTATCTATCACAGGGTTATTGTATTCATCTAACATTACATCACCTATGTTGTATTTTACTATTTTTTCATTATTTGCATCTAATACATAATCACCTTTATTATGCAATATTCTAGGTACAGCTGTATCGTCAGTTCCATCCCCGTCGCTATCTATATAATCTACTATTATACCATTTTCATCATTGTCATAAATAGTTTTATCATATGTCAAATATACTAGTTCTGTGTGTTTTAGAAATTTTCTATTTGTGTATTCTAAGTTATAATTATTGTACAAATAATTTATTTTAGTACCAAATTCAATATACATTAATTCTTTATGGAACACGGCTGTGCCGGTAATATCATTTAAGTAACTATTTAGATAAGTTTCATAGGGGGACATTGTTGTATCTGTACTATATAACATTAAAGAAATATTAGTATTTAAATCAACATAGACACTACTTAATTTTGAAATAAAATTTTTAAGTTCTATTTTATCATCATTGTTTATATATCCAGTTGTTTCTATAATTACTTTACCTATTAACACATCATTAACTATGGTTACATTGCCATAATAATAAGCTTTTATTTGTGTGTTTGGTATGTCCAATGATATTTCTATTTTTATTTTATTTAAATCCATGTCTTTAAAAGCACCGTTGTCTATTATTTTAAATTGTAATTCATAGTTATCTTTATTTCTAGTTAATTGTCTTTCTGTTAATAAAATAACAATATCCATTTTTTCATTATTTATGCTATCTCTAAAATTATCTATTTTATTAATATTTATATCATAACTTCTAACTATTAGTTTATCATCATACTCTAATATATACTTATAAATATTATAAAATAATTTTTCATTATTATTGTTAGTTATGTTGTCTATTTTTGAACTATTGTATGCTTCTACATCGTTTCTTAACATAGGTTCTAATTTATTATTTTTTAATTTAAAAGTAGTGAAAGGATTTATTATCATAATGTTTCCTTTATTTATTATAAAATCATTATCAACATTTAGTTCTGTTAATGATACTTTATTACTAAAAATATCTGGTTTTATGTATAATGATTTACTTTCATCCTTTATATTTATTTTTTTACTAGCTATATATTCTCTAGCTAAAATACTGTCTTCTTTTCTAACAATAGTAAATCCTAATTTACTAGCTTCTTCAGATAATTCATTGTCAGTTATAGGTAATACATTATCTCCTATGCTGTAGTTAATTACCTTAGATTTTAATGTAGCAAAATCAATTGTATCCCTACCACCATATGTATGTGTTACAGCTTTAACAAATATACTTATATTAGATATACCAGTTGATTTTATATTTTGTTCTGTATAACTTTTAAAATCTATTTTAAAAGCATCGGGACTATAGTCTTGTACATTAAAAATTTGTTTACCTTTACTGGTATATAACAGAACATTTATGCTATCTGAAATATCATTATTTAAAGTATAAATAGGTGGTATGGATATTTTAATACCATCTTCTAAAGGTTTTACATATACTGTAGGGTAATCTACATTATATACAAAATCGCTATAAGTTATATTCATTAATTCTAATGTATCTGTTTTTTTAAATATTGTTTTTATTTCAGAAGAAACATATTGGTCATTTGTAGCTATTGTTTTTTCATAAATATTGTTATACATAATATTATCTATAAATTTAGTAATTTTTAATTGTTGTATTTCTGTTTCAAAAATAATCCACTCAATACCATTACCATCTCTAGTAACTCCAGAGGGTAAAATAACATTATTAGCTATAGAAATATCACTATTGAAACCTATTTTACTTACAAATAATTTTCCAGTTGAATATAATTTTATAGATACATCATTGGTTAACACAAAGTTTAAATCATTAACAGTTATTTCTGTTAATCTAGGAATAACCAATTCTGTGTATGAATTACTAACATATCCATTTTTTAATAAATTATCTTTATTAATATAAAATGTAAATAAACATACACTGGGTGTAGCATAAGTATCTTTTAAATCATCATTAGTTAAATTTGGGTATAGATCTTCTTTACAAGTACTTAGTAAAGGATACATTTTTTTAGCATTATTAGCAAATTCATGCACTACTGCAGATGATACCATTGCACCAGCTTCCATTAAAAAAGGAAATGGTCCAGTTGGGTCTGGTATATTTATTTTACCATTAGTACTATCTTCGAGAATATTATATATTTTATCTTGTATAGCAGTAGGATCAAACAACAAATTTTTTAATTCTTCTATTTTTTCATTTTCCATATTTATGTCCTTTCAATTATATTTCCATTAACATCTACAAAACTTTTATTTTTTTGTATATCTTCTAGTTGTTGACTGTTACTTTTCTTTAAGCCATTTACTAAATTATTATAAGCTAAACTATTTTTAGATATCAACCATTCTATTTTATAATATTTGTCATCTATATAAGGATAACCTCTAAAATTGACTATCTCTCTAATCTCTTTAGGTATTACCTCCATAGCTTTTCTATCACCATTTACATAAGCTCTATATTCACTGTTAAATATACTATTAGTTTCATTAAACTCTTTTATTAAGATATCATCATTATAGATAGCACCCATAGATTTAAATCTTACATTAATATCTTTTGTTTGTTCAGAATATGGCTTATCTTTAGAAAAATCAAATACCTTACCTATAGGTGTACTAATTGGAAATGATGCACCAGTAGCTCCTATGTAGTTTAAATTATCCCATGTATTATCTGTAGTTATTCT
>Ga0256843_1000165_pt1 | contig 59143 bp, 71 predicted proteins | sample AlvinellametaG_FD_191572 | JGI IMG/M metagenome (GOLD analysis project Ga0256843, IMG submission 191572) | Pompeii worm associated microbial communities from hydrothermal vent at the East Pacific Rise, Pacific Ocean - Alvinella | ecosystem: Host-associated > Annelida > Integument > Unclassified ...
TAATATCTGCAGATCTAATAGCAAAAAAAATATTTAAAGGGGATATATAATGGGATTTTCTTTATTTACTCCACTATCATGGAATGATGCAGGTTTTATTTTAACTGGGGTTTTAAACACCATTTATATATCTGTAGTTGCTATTGTGATTGGTACTATATTAGGTGCAATTGTAGGATTTATAAGAGCAGAATCAAATAAATATACAAATATGCTAATAGGATCAGTTTTAGATATATTAAGAAGTGTTCCTCTTATTATTCAACTTATTTTATTTACTACATATATTGGGGCTATGGGGCATCCACTAGATCCTTTTGTGTCTGGTTCAATAGTATTGTCTTTATATACTATGGCTTTTATGAGTGAAGTTTTTAGAGGTGGTTTTGAAAGTGTACAAAAATCGATGATTACTGCAGCAAGAAGTTTGGGTATGACATATTGGCAAACGGTTAGATATATTAGATTACCAATTGGACTTAGAGCAGTATTCCCATCATGGTTGGGGGTAGCTCTTAGTGTAATAAAAGATTCAGCACTAGTATCAGTAATAGGATATATGGAACTTCTTAGAACAAGTGAGCAACTAATATCTAGAACTCAACAACCACTTGAGATTCTAATAGGTGTTGGAATATTTTATTTTATAATCTCTTATCCATTATCACTGTATGGGAAATATGTCGAAAGGAAAATGGCAATATGATAAAAATTGAAGGTGTTCATAAATCTTTTGGAGATTTAGAAGTTTTAAAAGGTATTGATTTAGAGGTAAATAAAGGGGAAGTTATAAGTATCATTGGTGGAAGTGGTAGTGGAAAATCAACACTTCTTTATTGTATCAATGCAATTGAAAATATACAAAAAGGTAAAATTATTGTTGATAATATAGATGTACATGATAAAAATACAAATCAGGATCATCTAAGACAAAAACTTGGAATGGTTTTTCAACAATGGAACTCATTCCCACACCTTACAGTATTACAAAATGCAGCTTTAGCACCTCAGGTTGTATTAAAAATGAGTAAAGAGGAGGCAATGGAAATAGCAAAAAAAGAGCTTATTCATGTTGGATTGGGTGATAAATTTGATCAGTACCCTACTAGAATGAGTGGTGGACAACAACAAAGACTAGCAATTGCAAGAGCCTTGGCTATGAAACCTGATTATATGCTTTTTGATGAAGTTACCTCTGCACTTGATCCAGAACTTGTTGGTGAAGTTTTGGATACTTTAAGACTCTTAAGAGATGACGGTATGACTATGATTACTGTTACTCATGAGATTGCCTTTGCCAGAGAGGTTTCAGATAAAGTTGCATTTTTTCATCAAGGTATAATAGAAGAGATAGGTACACCTCAACAAGTTATAGAAAATCCACAAAAAGAAAGAACTCAACAATTTTTAAGTAAAGTTCTTCATTGATAAACTCTATTTAGTTTATTTTTTATTACCATATTTTTGAAAAAACAAACCAGATATTATCATAAAAAGTCCTATAACTGTAGATATCAATATATCCTCACCAACTAAAAAATATATAAATATCAATGAAAAAAATGGTGATATAAATATTATATTTGATATTGTTGCTGTGTTTTTTGCATACCCCATAGCTTTTGTCCATAAAACAAAAGTTATTCCCATCTCAAATACACCTATATATACAGAACCAAGCAAGCCATAAACAGATGGTATATTGATATTTGATTGTGTAATATAATATATCAAAATAAACGGTATACTAATTAAAAAATTACTAAACAACGCTACGATTGGTCTGGAGCTGTTCTTAACATTAAACAACCAATACAAAGCCCATATGATAGTGCTAAACAAAGCATAAAAAAGTCCATTTATATCTGAAAAATTTAATCCTATAATATCACCTTTTGTAGATATAACTAAAACACCAATATAGCAGATTATTCCAGCAATAATATCCCTAAAAGTTAATTTATGTTTTAAGATTGGTACAGATAGATATGCCAACATCAATGCCCAGGTATAATTAATAGCTTGAGCCTCTTGAGCAGGTAAAAGAGAATATGCTTTAAATAATATCAGATAATATAAAAAGGGATTTAAAAAACCTAAAATTAATACTTTTGCAACATTCCTTTTAATATATTGCAAAATATATTTTGTCTGATTAAGATACAACAATACAAAATATATACATATTGTTGAAGAGATTGAAGAGTATAACACAAGTTCAACTGGAGTTAAATACTGAAGTGTCAATTTAAATGCACTTGCTACTGTTGACCATAAAAAAACAGCTATAAAGGCATATCTGTAAGCTAATTTATTATTATACACCATATTAAACTTTATATATTAAATCTATCTTTATAACTGCATTTTTGGCACAATGGTTCAACTGAAATATTATTCTCAAACCCCTTTATTAACTCCTGTGTTCTTCTATTTTTTAATATTTCATCCAAAGTTTGTTTATGTAAATTTCCAAGATCAATAACACCATCACAATCCAAACAACAAGGTACAACTGTACCATTACTTAAAATTGCAATCTGCTTTATGGCACCTTGACAATACCCATGTGCAAAATATTCATTATTTAAATTTGGCCATATAAAATAATCATCAAAATTTAATAATACTTTATTATCAAGTCTTATGGACTTGGATTCTATATTATTTGTAATATTTGTACCAAAAAAACTGTTTAATTTTTTATATACCATTTGATTAAACTCTTTTTCACTATCTTGTTTATCTTTATTCCAAAGTCTAAGATTTATAAAACTGTTTATATTATTTGATACTTTATATGAACAAAATTCCAAGATTGTTTGCATATACTGATCAAAAGATATATTCATTGAATTTTTATTAAAACTATTTAGTGAAAAATTAATCTGTTTAATTACATCATTTGTTAGAAGTTCAAAATACTCTTTTTTTAAATGATAAGCTGTAGTTGTAACCATAACTTTTATATTATATTTTTTAACAATTTCCAAATACTCTTCTAGATTTGATACTACCAAAGGATCACCCAAAACATGTAAAGCTATCAATTTAGTTTTATTCTCAAACTGTTTTACAATTTTTTCAAAAAACTCAAGAGAGATAGTTTTGGTTGGATTTATTTTAGGGGGACAAAAACTACAAGAGAGACCACAAATATTTGTAATCTCAATATATACAATATTAAATCTCAATCTTGCTCTTTTTGATTTTTAGAACATTTTTCACATTGACCAAAAATAATTGTTTTAAATACATATAATACCAAAAGGGCAAATATACCAACTGCAATAACTTTTTCAACTGGTGCAATATCTAAATAATCAAAAACAATACCTGTTAATATAACAATTATATAAAAAATAAGTTGTTTTGAATCATTAAATACAAAAAACATTGGATATTTTCCTTAGCTTGGTAATTTTATACTTTTATTATATCAAAAATATAAAAAACTAAGGTGAAGTTTGTTAAATTATGCATATGGAATATCTATATATATTAATCTTATTGGTACTTATTTTGTTGGGGCTCTATTTTTTCAAACAAAATACTGCTATTTATGGCACACCCCAAGAGAAAAAAGAAAATATAGAAAATGAATATATCAACGAGATAAAAGCAGCTTTAAAAAAAGCTGACACACAAGATGAAAAAGTTAAAATTAAACTGCACTATATAAAAAAATTTAACAATGAACTTTCAAGAAATATATTTTTTACAGCCCAAGAGGCAAAAGAGCTTTTATCAAGACTATCCAAACTATAAAAACAAACCCAAATTATTTGTATATTGACTTAGCATAACATCATTCATATTTTTTAAATCTTTATAATTATTGTATAAAAGTTCATTTTGTGCATAAAAATTTGTATATAAAGATCCAAGAGAATCATTTTTATGTTTATCTTTTTCATCTCTGCCAAAATCTAACATTGAATTAAAATATTCAGATATATCAAATTGCAACATTGTTTGTCTAAATTGATCCTCTATCTTTTGTTGTTCCTGTTTTATATCTTCATCATCTATTTGATCTATAATACTTTGTCTTAAAAGAGACCCTCTCAAAGTAGAATCATTTTGTGTATCTAAATATATATTTCGTTGAGTAAAGAGATCCGTTAAAAGTTTTGTAGAGCTGTCTGTGTCACCGTTTTTTACAGCTTCAACCAAAACCATAGACATATAAGGATCTGAACTAAACATTGTTGCTAATTTAAGATTTTTTTGAAGTTGTTCATCCTCCTTACTGATATTTTTATCATTTTGCGTAGAGTTTTGAACTAATTGCTCTTGAAACTGTTTTAGAGTTTGTCCATCATTTTGCTCATCTATTTTTAAGACATTTGATAACATTGTATCAATATTTGAATCAATAGTATTCATCTTTACTCCTATATTGGAAGATTGTCCAAAGAGTTAATAGTTTTTATAAATTGAATAGGATCTACATTTACACCATATACTCTAATACCAAAGTGTAAGTGTGGTCCTGTAATTCTTCCTGTAGCTCCAGACAATCCTATAATTTGCCCTTTTTTAACAAAATCACCCTGTTTTACTTTAAACTTACTTAGGTGATAATAACTACTGTATATCCCTTTACCGTGATCTATTATAATAGACTTACCAGCATAAAATCTTTTTTTGACAAGCTTTACAACACCATTGTTTGATGCCTTAACGGGTGTTCCAATTTTTGCTCTAAAATCTACCCCACCATGATAACTTTTAAGTTTGCCATTAAACATTCTTTTTGTACCAAATTTACTTGTAATCTTACTATTTACAGGATATATAAATCTACTTTTCCAATACTCTTTTGGATTATATGATTTGTACAATCTTATAGCTTTAATATACTCTGTTGATGCTCTTTGTTGAGATTTTAGACTTAAATTTACTTTTGACTTTTTAACTTTTAGATACTCTTTTGGGTAATTCCCTTGTATAATATTAAAATAAAAACCTGTATTCATCCTTTTATTTTGATAAAAATATGATACATTTACCATCTGTCTTTTTGCTTTTGCATGGAAATCTACTGGTATTAAAGCATATAAAAGTTTTTTATGTGTCGGGTGTTGATGAAAATCAACTTTTATTTTACCATATGATAATTTTGCATCTTTGATACCATCATTTTGTAATAATGCCAATCCTACTGTTCCGTTTTTTATACTAGGAGTTGCAAGTTTTACAATAGGTCCAATTGCATATATGTATGAACATAGTATTATCAAAGATAAAAGTAATCTAATCATAGTTTAAATAAATAACCTTTTCCATAGATATTTTCAATCATATCTTTTGGTAATTTTTTTCTTAACCCACTTATTAGATTTCTAATAGATGTATAATTATATTTTACATCTTCATTATAATCGTGAATACAATCGTGAATCTCTTCTGGTCGTATAATTTGATTATATTTGGATACAAAACACTCAAACAGTTTACTCTCACTTTTCTTTAAAGATACTATTCTATCTTTATGATATAAAATATTTGTATTTTTATCCCATACATAGTTATTCTTAAGTAACAATACTCTTTTTCTATCTATATCTTCATTACTTAGCTCTATTCTTTTTTTAGCTTTATTTATTACATCTTCAAGTTCATCTCTTTTTATTGGTTTAATTAGATAATCCAACAATTGTAATTTTACAGCTTTTAAAAGTTTCTCCTCATGGGAATGTGCACTTAAGATTATAATTGGTGTTTTAATATCATGCTCTCTTATTTGTTTTGCAACATCCAAACCACTTATATAAGGCATAGATATATCCAATATTATAACATCTGGAGTTTTTGATTTATAAAGTTCCAAGGCCTCTTGACCATCTTGAGCTTCATAAACCACTTTAAAATATTTTTGAAGATACATCACATAATTTTGTCTTACATTTGTTTCATCTTCTGCATATAAAACACTTAATTTTTTATTCATTTTTTTCCTTATTCAATTTTATTATAAATTTTGCACCATGATCTGTATTTTCTACACTAATTGTCCCGTTTAATGAATCTTCAACAATCATTTTACATAAATACAATCCAATTCCTGTACCTTTTTTAGCACTTTTTGTGGTAAAATAAGGATCAAATATTTTATTAATATATTCATCCTCTATTCCTCCACCATTATCTTCAATAGTGATTATCCCATAATCAATTTTGATTATAATTTTTGGATCATTAATCTTATTTAAGACCAATACATCTTTAGCATTATTTAAAATAGTTATAACTATTTGTATCAATTCAGACATATAATTATAATATTTTTTATCATTATATACTATTTTTTCTACATTTATGTTGTATTTACTAATAATTCCGGAAAAAATATTTAAACTTTTATCAATAAGCTCATTAAATGTAAAATTTACTTTCTCTTTATTTGGATTAAAATAGTTTCTAAAATCATCAATAGTATTTGACATATATTGTGTTTGGTTCTCTATACTTTGAAGCTGAGATTCTATCTCTTTTGAAAAAAACTTCTCTTTCATCATAGTATAATCAATAGTCATTACTACAGAATTGATCTCATTTAGCGGCTGTCTCCACTGATGAGCTATATTATTCAACATCTCTCCCATAATAGCTAATCTAGTTTGATATGCAATAATTTTATCTTTTTTTATATTTTTCTCAAGCTCTTTTTTAACTTCCTCTTTTAATCTTTTATTTGATTCATGTAAAACATAATGTCTATATATTAAAAAAATTGCAACTATAATCATCACAATTAAAATGTTTTTTATTAAATCCCAATCAATATTTTTATTATGATCTACATTTATCCATTTGCTTGTAATATTCAGTATCTGTTCATCACTATATGTATTCAACACCTTATTTACAGAACTTAATAAAAGTGGTTCAGAGGAATCTATACCTATATGGTATTGAATACCTATATCTTTGAAATATCCATTTAGTTTTACAGTTTTAAAATATCTTTTTTTAATACTGTATGCAAGATTGTTACTTGATCCAAAAAGACCATAAATTTTCCCTTTTTTTAAATCTGATATACCATTATCTATATCATCATATATGTAAAAATTCAGTTTATTATTGTAAATACTCATTATTTTATTTTTTTCATACTCTTTTTTTGAAATCAGTCCCAAAGAATGAGTAGCAACAGCTGAAATACTTTTTAGATATGCTTTGTCTAAAAGGGTAGCAACAGCCATATAATCTTTTAGATATACCTGACTCAATAATATATTTTTATTATTGTTTTCTACAACACCAAATACCATATCACACTTTTTTAAACTTAATGATTTTAATTTGTTTTTATAACTATCCTCTTCAACAAGTGATATAGATATATTAAGATCTTGCTTTATTTTGTTTAAAATATCACTATTTATTCCAACCAAATTATTTTCAACGATATCCTCATAAGGCATATTGCTCTTTTGAATACAGACATTAATATTACTCTTTTTCTTTAAGTACTTTTTTTCCTCTTTAGTTAAACCTAATTTATTTTCATAATATATAAATAAAAATCCAATATTTAGATTATTGTAGCTTATTGGTATTGTTTGAACTTCTGCAGATTTTTTATATATCTCATTGCTTAGTAATGAAAATTTAAATATATTTTTACCATCTTGTTTTACCATAGAGTATATGTTTTTTTCCAATTGATTATCATAATATTCAAATGCAATAATATTTGTTTTTTTAAGATAAATATTGTATATCTCTTTTATTTGTTCACTATCTTTTCGATAAAAAGGACCAGATAAAAGTTCTGAAAGCTCCACTTTTATATCTCTACTTGTAGCAGCTTTTTTAATACCTTTATCATTTGCATTTAGTATTGAAAAAATCAATACAAACATTAATATAATATTTTTCACTAATCTTCTTTACTTCTTACTAATATATTTAACATAAAATACCACAATATTATGATATATTACATTTTTAATTTACTAATTACTAGGATCATCATATGCTCAATCAAGCTTTAAAAATTTTACAAAACTATCCAGATCTACTTGATGAGTTAATAAGTCAAGATATTATATCCAAAGATGGTGAAAACTATTCTTTAAATAGCAAATACTATATAGGTAAAATCAAAATCAATCGTAATGAAGCACAACTAATTACAAGTAATATACATCAAAAAATACCAATAGAGTTTGATAAACTAAAAGATGCTTATGATGGAGATATTGTTATAGCAAAAAGAGTTTTTCATCCAAGAAATAGATATAAAGCAACTATACTTTATGTGCTAAGTACAAATGAACAGGAGATACTTGTATCTCTAGAGGATAATAAATATATTACACTAAAAGATTCTATTGTACTAAAAGCAAAAGTTGATAAAAAGTATAAACAAAACGATATATTACTAATAAACTCAAAAACACTTCAAGTATCAAAATATCTTGGAAATATCAAAAACGCTTCTATAGATGAACAAATAAGTTTATATCTGTACAACCAAGAGTTTAGAGCACAAACTTTTGATTATCAACAAAGCAATGATAATATAAAAGTTGATGATAAAAGGGTAGATTTAACAAATCTGCCATTTTGTACGATTGACCCAATGGGTGCTAAAGATCACGATGATGCTATATATTTTGATAAAGAAAACTTTATCCTTTATGTAGCTATTGCTGATGTTAGTGCTTATGTAAAACAAAACAGTGATTTGGATATCTATGCAAGAAAAAGAGCAACTTCTGTATATTTTCCACACAAAGTTTTACCTATGCTTCCTGTAGCACTTAGTAATAATCTATGTTCATTAAAGCCAGATGTAAACAGACTAGCTTATGTATATGAGCTTCATCTTGATAAAAAAAACAACCACAATATAATCAAAAGCAAACTTTATGAAGCAGTAATAAAATCAAGACAAAAATTCTCTTATGGAAGAATAGATAGAGTTTTGAATAATCACTGGGATAATTTTGATGATGAACAAAAAACTATATTTGAATCTATTGTTGAGCTTTATAAAGTAACCTCAAAAATAAGGAAAAAAAGACTTCAAAAAGGTTATGATTTTAGAACTCAGGAAAACAGACTAAGATTGGATAAAAATCAAGAGATTTTAAAAGTTGAGATTGAAACTTCATCTGCATCTCATCAACTTATAGAAGAGTGTATGCTATTAGCTAATATTCAAGCAAGTCGTGATGTGGGGAATGTTGGGATATTTAGAATTCATGATGAACCAAGTTTACAAAAGCTTGATAAACTTGTACAAGATGTATCTCAACTTGGACTTAAAGTAAAACGACTAGATGATGTACACAGTACAATCACATCTATTCAAGAAAAAGCCAATAATGCTCTGCTTAGAGATGAAGTTGACAAATTAATAATTCAAACTCAACAACTTGCAGTTTACAGTTCTAAAAATTTAGGTCATTTTGGTTTGGGATTTGATAGTTACTCACATTTTACTTCACCTATTAGAAGATATGCCGATCTAGTACTTCACCGTATATTAAAAACAAAAAAAATACCAAAAGATATAGATGATCTTTGTGAATATATCTCACAAATATCAAGAAAAGTTGATATGTTGGTATGGGATTTAGAAGATAGAAAATATGCAAGATGGGCAGCAAAACATATCGATCAGGAACTAATAGCCAAAATAGTTGATACAGATAAAGGTATTGTAAAAGTTGATCAAAAAATAGTTGGTCTTAAAGCAACACTTGATAATTACAAAGGGGAAAAACTATTTTCAACTGTAAAAATCAAAATAAAATCTAGTGATATTATTCGTAAAAGTATAATTGCAACTATAGTTGGGTAAAATTTCAAAATGTATAGAAATGAATTTGATAATCTTTTAAGACAAGGTAAAACTTTTGATGCTTATATGTTTTATGGTCAATCTGTTTATCTTGTAGATAAATATACCAAAATAATTACAGATAAACTTTGTATTGATGAGCCACCATTAAAACTATACTTTGATGAGTTTAATGTAAAAGACGCTTATAATATTTTATCCCAATCATCACTGTTTAGCTCAAACAATACTTTGGTAGTAAAACTTGACAAACCTCTAAATAAAAAAGATACCACCACTTTAATTGAAGCTTGTAATCTAAACAGTGATAGTACAGTTATATTTTCATGTATTGGTGATGCAGATTTTAAAACTATGGAGAGATATTTTTCACCAAAAACAAACTCTGTATCAATAAGAATGTTTAGTCCATTTGCTTCTGAAGCTTTAAAATTTATCCAAGAGGAAGCAAATGCTTTAAATATATCTTATGAGACAAGTGCTTTACAACACCTGTATATGATGCATAAAGAGGATCTGTCACTATGTATTAATGATCTAAATAAATTGGCTATACTAAATGATACTATTACATCATCAGATATAGATCTGCACTGTTTTGGATTTAACTGTATTAATTTGGAAGATTTTATATTTAATCTTGTAAGTTGTCAAAATATATCTAAAGATATAGAAGAGTTGCTAGATTCTGGTACAAATGAGATATATTTACTTAATCAAATCACAACATATATTCAACAACTTTTTATGATTAGTGCCTATGCTAGAACTGTTGGTCAGCCAAATGCAAAAGAGATATTGGGATTTTTCCCACCAAAACAGATTTGGGAGAAAAAATCAAGATTGGCTATATCTATAAAACCCAAAAAATATCTTGATATGCTTCAATTTATACTTGATTTGGAATTGGAATTAAAAAGTTCAAAAATAGATCAACCAAAAATATATCTACAAGCTATGTTAAGAAAATTTTCAGTTCTATTTAGATAAAATGTTCGCCTTTAACCCTTGTGAAAACTTTTAGTTAAGTTTTTGCGAAATCTATAAGGAGAAAATTATAATGGCAATCAAACATTATGAAACGATGTTTATCGTTAAGCCTACGCTAACTGAAGAAGAGTTACAGGCACAAATCGCATTAGTTAGATCTAATATCGAGAAAAATGGTGGAGAAATTGTAGCTGCTGATGACATGGGAACTAGACAATTAGCATACGAAATCCAAAAAAATAAAAGAGGTTACTACTATGTGATCTATTTTAAAGCGCCAGGTAGCTCTATAGCAGAACTAGAAAGAAATTACAGAATCAATGAAAATATCTTAAGATTTATCTTTATTAAATATGAATCAAAAAAAGATATTGCATCTTGGACTAAGATGAGTAATGAGGCAGCAAAAAAAGCTAACGCTTAATTTGCACTATAAAAAAAAGGACCAACAATGTATAACCGTGTAATAATGATTGGAAACTTAACTAGAGATATTGAGCTTAGATATTTACCAAGTGGTAGTGCTATTGCAAAATCTTCTATTGCTACAAGTCACAAATACAAAACTCAAACAGGGGAACAAAAAGAAGAAGTTTGTTTTCTTGAATTTTCTGTATTTGGGAAAAGTGCTGAGATTTTAAATCAATATGTAAGAAAAGGTTCTAAGGTTTTACTTGAAGGTCGATTAGTTTTTGAACAATGGACTGCACAAGATGGTAGTAATAGAAGCAAACATACTTTAAGAGTGGAAAACTTCAAATTCCTTGATTCTAAAGGTGACAACCCTTCAAATAATCAAGGTGGTTACAACCAACAAGGTGGATATAATCAAAATGATTACAATCAACCTCCAGCGCAATCTAATAATCAAGCCCCATATGCCCAACAAGGTGGTATGAATAATACTCAGGTTCAACAACCTGAATATAAAGTACCTGAAATAGATATCAATGAAGATGAAATTCCATTCTAGGAGATTAAAATGGCTGAACAAAGAAGAAAATACGGAAGAAAATACTGTAGATATACAGAGATGAAAGTTGACTATGTTGACTACAAAAATTTAGACTTATTAAAAATGTCTTTAAGTGAAAGAGGTAAAATTATGCCTAGAAGACTTACTGGTAACTCTAAAAATATGCAAGAGCAAGTAGAAACTGCTATCAAAAGAGCAAGACATATGGCACTTATCCCATATAAAGTTGACTCTCAAAATATCGTTCCACCAGCGTACGCATAATCTAAATATATTTATATTTTCAAAGGTTCATAGGTTTTACCTATGGACCTTTTTTTATATCTTTTAAATATAATTCATAGTATAATAAATAAAACAATAATTAAGGTGTTCTATGAAAATTTTAGTTTTATTTTTTAGTTTTATATCTTTTTGTTTTGCAACTCAAAACTTTAAAGAGACTAGACATATGGATGCTTTAAATGTAGATAGACAACTATTTGGAAGTTTTGATATTCTTCCAGATAAAATGATAGTTTCTTACACCAAACCAAATAAACAAACAATAACATATTATCCCAATAAAATATCTCTACAAGCAAATAATACTACAAAAGAATATAGCTTTGACAAATATCCTCAAGCACAATACATGGGTGTAGCATTAAGAGCTATATTTGAAGAAAACTATGATCTACTAAGTGAATTTTTTGATATAAAGACAGAACAAGACAATAAATTGTATCTAACTTCAAAAGCTGGTATTAGTGATATGATAGATTCTATTACAATTCAAAAAAACTCTTCTAAAAAAATTAAAAATATTTTTATAAATATGAGAAATAAGGATACTATTTTAATTGAAACTATTGACTAGATATTCCAACTTTTTTATATTTATTGTATTTCTAAGCTTATTTTTTATCTATAAGCCTTATGAACAATTTTCATCACAACTATCAACTATGCTTACAGGTGAAGATAAAAAAGTATATAAATTATCAGAAAAATTTACTTATGTCAAAACACTATTTGTAGCAGTAAAAGGGTTTGAGCAAAAAGATCTTCACAAACTAAATGAGATCAAAAAAAGATTATCTTCAAATAAAGAGATAGTTCTAAATGATCCTTTGAACAATAAAGAGTTAAACAAATATAAACAACAATATAAATTTTATTTAAATGATTTAAAATACAAAAATATTGAAGAGATAAATATAGAGCAAAAACTAAAAAATATCTACAATGAGATGATCTCATCACCATTTTATTTTAATATTGATAAAACAGATCCATTAAAAATATTAAAAAAGCCACAAATAAAAACCAAAATAAAACTAAAAAATGGTCAACCAATTTTAGAAGACTATGGATATATCGCCTTTTTTACAATAGAATCAAAAACTGATGAGAATTCAAGAATAAAAATATACAACTTTATACAAAAAGAGTTAAAACAATATAAAGATATTAAATATTTTAGTACAGTATTCTTTTATGTTGAGAACTCTCAAGTTATACAAGAAGATGCAGCATTTATTATAAAAGTATCTATGGTATTACTTGGATTGCTATATCTTGTAGTTTTAAGAAACCTATATCTATTTATAAATATTGCTGCAACTTTATTTACATCTGTAATTGCAGGACAACTAATCACTACTTATATTTTTAATGATACATCTATCATTGCACTAGCTTTTAGTACAGCAATTACTTCAGTATCTATTGATTATATGTTTCACCACTATTTACACAACTACTATCATGAAAAATTAGGCTTTAACAAAGCAGTATTTTATGGATTTTTAACAACTATTAGTGCATTTATTCTAATATCTTTTATAAACTTTCCACTAATAAAACAGATCTCAATATTTACAATAGTATCACTTAGTGTTGCATATATACATTTTGCATTTATATATCCATATATAAATATCAAACATGTACAACCCTACTCTAAAGAGAATTTTAAAAGCTTTTTTACAATCAAAGGGGAGATACTTATAATTATATCTATTATTGGTATCTTTGCTATATCAAATTTTGTAAAATTTGATTTTAATGTCAAAAACCTTGATTATCAAAATATAAAACTTAAAGCAGATAGGGAGTTTTTTAGATCAAGACTTAGTACAAAAGATAAAATTCCTGTTATTATAACTGCAAATAGTGTAGATCAACTAATCTCAAATGCAAAATATATACAAAATATCGATTTTGATTGTATCATACCTATAAATACACTAATAAGCAAAGAGGAATATGCTAAACAAAAACAGAAGTTAAAAGAGTTTAATTTTGATTTACTAAGAGAAAAGTTAAATAATAAAGCTGCACAAATTGGATTTAAACAAGGATATTTTGCATCAAGTTACAGTGATGATATTGTGTTTGCACCATATCCCAAATATACAAAAGAGTACTTAAATAAACTTGGTTTTAATATTGTCTATGATAACAATAAATATATAAGCTCTGCACTAGTAAGCAAAGATAAATTGGATAAAGTTTTAGCCCTAAAATTTACAAAAACAGCCCAATCATCTGTACTGTTTTCAAACTCATTGAAAAAAGTATATGATGAGCTTATACTTTATGGGGGATTAACGCTTCTACTTATAGTATCAATATTGGCATTTGTTACAAGACAAAGATTTATTTATGCTATTATTTATATAATATTTCCTGCATTTTTAATACTTGTATATGGTTGTTTTGTTCCACTTAATATTATGCATATATTTATGTTGTTTATTGTACTTGCCATTGGGATTGATTATGGAATATATATGAATGAACCAATACTTTCACACAATACAACTTTGGCTATAATCTACTCACTTATTAGTACATTTGCAGGATTTGGTGTATTAGCTCTTAGTCAAATAAATTCACTTTACTCTATAGGTATGACTGCAATTATTGGAATATTTGGTATTTTATTTTTACTACTGTTTCAGTATAGAAAACCACACCGTTAAGATTTTCTACAAACCCATATCTGCTTATCTGCATCCTCATCACTGTGTAGATGAAAATCATTGATCTTTTCAATTTCAAAACCACATTTTTGTAATAAATCTTTTAAAAACTTTTCATTATGATAATACTGTTTTATACTGCTTTGCTCTTTTGTATAGCAGTTTTGTTTTTGTTCAAAAAGTGTGATTTTGGTCTCTAATATCTCATCTTCAAATAAAGCATCTATAGATATAAATTTATCATCCAAATCAATACTTAGTGTACCTTGAGCAATCACATCAAATCCAAAATAACTGTTTATATCAAATATAAAATATCCATCATTATTAAGTCTATCATAGGCACATTTTAAAAAGTTTTCTATAGAGTTTTTAGGGATATAATTAAGCACATCAAATATAGCTGTAAGACAATCATACTTATTATCAAGTTTACAAAGATCTATACATTGTACTGGAAGATTTTGAGCTTTACAGATATTTATTTGCTCTTGTGAGAGATCTATACCAAAGCATGTTTTATTGTTTAAAAGAAGATTGTGTAAAAAATTACCCTGACCACAACCTACATCTAGTATATTATCAAGCTCTTTAGTCATTATTTGTTTTAAAAAAGCATTATGTAAAGCATACACCTCATTTGAAAAATCAAGGTATTGCTCTATTTTGGCATACAGATCTAAAGACATTTTATTTTAATGTTGCTTCAATTTTTTTTCGCAGATCCAATATTTTATCTTTTTTTGCATAGTAAGCATTTTTATTTGCTATTAGGTGAGCTGAACTTTGCATAATAGTTGGACCAACTTCAAGACCGTTTTGTTTCATAGTCAAACCTGTTTCAACAATATCTACAATAACATCACTAAGTCCAACCAAAGGTGCTAATTCTATAGATCCGTAAAGTTTGATAATCTCAACTGCCATAGCTTTTTGTTCAAAATATTTTTTTGCTATGACTTCATGTTTTGTAGCTACTTTGATTAGGCTTTTTGTCCAATCGATTTGCTCTCCAGCTTTTAGTCCAACTGCAACTTTACATTTTCCAAGTTGCAAATCAAGCAGTTTAATCAAATCATACTGTTTCTCTTCAAGTACATCTAGTCCCACTACTCCCAAATCAGCAGCCCCATACATCACATAAGTTGGAACATCTTGATTTCTAACATTCAAAAATCTAAACCCAGCTTTTTCCAAGATAAGTTTTCTATCCTCAAATACAAACTTTTCACCAAAAGCTATCTCAAATTTTTCTAATGTCTCTTTTGCTATTCTACCCTTTGGCAGTGCTATTGTAAGCATCAATAATCTCCTTCATCGAATCAAATAATAAGTGTTTTTTATATACACTGTTTTTTATATATTTTTGTACTGTTTCACCATCGCCACCAGTTATAATACAATTTAAATCTTTATACTTTTTTCTAATATCTTTAATACTTAAAACAATATTTTGTTTTATACTGTATGATATTGCATCTTGTGTGTTTTGTGGCAATATTGATATATCAACATCTTTATTAAAACCATAATCTAATTTTGGTGAAATAGCTTTAAAACTATCCTCATATGCTTTTAATCCAGGCATTATATATCCACCTTTGTGTTTGCCATTTTTCATCACATCAACTGTAATAGCACTTCCACAATCAATTATAATACTGTGATCATACAATACACAAGCTACTTGTCTGTCTATTCCCATACCTTTATATTTGGTATTAAACTCAAACATACTATTTATATCTATACAATTATTATAGTATTTTTTTAATTTTTTTGTTGCGCTTTTATTTACACTAATAAAATATATAGTTTCATCTTTATATTTTTTTAGCAATTTTTGATCTAAAAAGATTTTTTTAGATCTTCTCTTTTTTGTATCAAAAAAATTAAATGTACTGTTTCCAATATCACATAAAATCACTAAAAACACTCCAACCATTTTGTTCTAATTGAGCTTTTGCATGTGAACATAGAGGTGAACTTATCAGTAAAATCTTCTCTTTATAGTTGTGATCTTTATACTTTACAAGTTTTTCCAACAACTGCTCTAATTCAGTAGCATTTTTTCTTAAAAATCTACTCTTTGCATCTATAATAAATATAGCATAATATTTTTTATCCACACTGGTTGCATCATAGATTATAATCTTTTTTCTGCTACCTAAATCTTTTGGATCAATCTTGCTTAAATCTTTAAACAAGATATCCTTTTTTGTAAAATATGCTGTTAAATTTTTCACAAATTAAAATTAGTATATCTCTATATATCTATTTTGAAAATATAATTTATTGTCTATAGCAATAACTTTATAATCTTCATCTATATCAAAATCATATATCTCATCACTGTTAAAATCAGAAGATATCTTTATCATATAACCTTGAGATTCAAGTGCATATAAAGCATCTGTATAAATAAGCGCATAAATTTTTGCAAATTTATATTTTCTTTTTGCTATTTCGTTAAGATTTGAATCCAATTTAACAATTGTACCATCAATAGTAGCAAGATAGATATAATCATCTTTCACAATAATATGTCTAATATCATAATCTTCTATAGCTAAATTTTTAGCTCCAACTGAGATTAATTTATGTTTTGTTGCAGCTATCATTTTATCACCAATTACATCTAAAAATGTAATATTTTTAAAATCTTTTTTTGTATCAACAACAATATTTCTTACAAGTTTGGCTCTTGCAAGATCTATAACTTTTATTTGTCCATCCAAAGTTGGTATTAATACAATATTACTCATAAATACAGGATTTGCTATTTGAGTATCATTTGACAATGCAGGATTTAAATACTCTTTATACACAATTTTCGAACTGCTTGTATCATATAGTGCTATTGAGTTATCAATAAATACAACTGCAACTAGATTGTCTTTTTTTGAAGCAGCTACAACTATATTATCCATATCAATTATATGGCTTTTTGTCCCTATCATCAATTGGTTTTTTGTATTTGCAGCCAATATTTCACCACTGCTACTCATATTTAAAAATGTAAAATCTTTTGGTAAAACAATTTTTGAAATACCGTCTTTATTTATAAAAGTACCATTTGTTAGTGTTGCACTACTGTTATTAAATGATTTTATATCATAAAGTAGAGCATGTCTAGGATTTGCAAAAGTTCCTGCAGTGTCTTCTACCTCAAAATGTTTTTTTGATGCACACCCTTGAAATAAACTTAGCGCCAAAACCAATCCACCAAGTTGTAATAATTTAGTTGTCATATTAATATCCTTATATTATTTTGTTAATAAAAAATGTTGCAATAAACTTGCTAATTGTTGAACTTGAGAAGATTTCGGAATCATTTTTAAAGTCTCTTTTGCATCTGTATATTTACCATTTTGTGCTTGAATTAACGCCTTTTGAAATAGTGCATACTCTTTTAGTAAAAAATCGTTACTCATTAAAACTTTGTTTAATCCATCTAAATCATTCTTTTTCATTGCAATTGTATATTCATTTAACTCTTTTAGATATTTTAAATCTATTTTAGGCTCTTTATTTTGAGCAATTGCAATTCTTGCTTCAATTATCTGTGCTAATTTTGGATTTTTCTCTTTAAGTGTTGCTAATGCTTGTTTATTGTTAATATCTTCCAATAATATAGAATAAGCCTCATTTGCAGCAATTTTATTACTGTTTTGGATATAGTTATTTATACTGTATCCAGCAATTCCAAGCACTACAACTGCAGTTATACCCAAAATAGCAGTTTTATTTTTTTTATAAAATCTTTCTACTTTTACAAAGCTTTCTAAAAATTTCTCTTCACTGTTTAGTTCATCTTTGATGAAATCAACATCTTGTTTTATACTCATAAAGTTTTAACCTTTTGTTTAGTTTTTTCTAATCTGTTTTAATATTGTTGATATAATACAAAATTTTCTATAAAATCTTACTTTTATGATTTTTTAACTATAATATTATCCTTAATTTAAACACAAGGTTTGTAATGCGAAATATAAATATGAAACTATTACTTATAATGATGCTGTTTTTTACAGCTGTAACAATTCAAGCAAAAGAGCAAGTTGTAAATATAAATAAAGACACAATTACGAGATTAGAAGCACTTCAAAAGCTTACTAAAGTGATTGGTACTGTTGAAAAATACTATGTTGATGAGTTAAAACTAAATGAGATTGTAAACAAAGCTTTAAAAGGTTTGATGCAAGAACTTGATGCACACTCAACATATATGGATGAGAAATACTTTAAAGAGATGAAAATCCAGACTGCTGGAGAATTTGGTGGTCTTGGAATTGTAGTTGGTATGAGAGATGGTGCGTTAACTGTAATATCTCCTATTGATGATACACCTGCATTTAAAGCTGGTATCAAATCTGAAGATATTATTTTAAAAATTGATAATAAATCTACATTAAATATGACTTTAGATGAAGCTGTTGGACTTATGAGAGGTAAACCAAAAACTAAAATAACTTTGACAATCGTAAGAAAAAAAGAGCTAAAACCACTTAAAATAGATATTGTTAGAGATATTATCAAAGTAAAATCTGTAAATTCAAAAATAGTAGAAAATGAGAAAATTTTATATTTAAGAGTTGCAAGTTTTGATAAAAATGTTACTCAAAGTTTGAAAAAATTTATTCAAGAACATAAAGATACAAAAGGGATAATTTTAGATCTAAGAAATAATCCAGGTGGATTATTAAATCAAGCTATTGGTGTAGTTGATCTTTTTGTAGACAAAGGTGTTATTGTATCTCAAAAAGGTAGAGCACAAGCAGAAGAGAAACACTATGCAACAAAAGCAAATACAATTACAAAAGTACCAATGGTAGTACTTGTAAATGGTGGAAGTGCAAGTGCAAGTGAGATTGTATCAGGGGCTTTACAAGACTTTAAACGAGCGGTAATTATAGGTCAAAAAACATTTGGGAAAGGTTCGGTTCAAGTAGTACTTCCTATTACAAAAGATCAAACTGAGGGGATAAAACTTACTATTGCAAAATATTATTTACCAAGTGGAAGAACAATACAAGCAAAAGGTATCACACCAGATATTATTGCATATCCAGGTGAGACTGCTCATAAACCTGAAAATGACTTCAGCATAAAAGAAGCAGATCTTAAAAAACATCTTGAAGTTGAACTAAAAAAAGCTGAAGGTAAAGAACCTGTAAAAAAAGAGAATGTAAAAAACAAAGATAAAAAAGTTATCAAAAAAGAAGATTTAGAAAAAGACAATCAGCTAAATACAGGTTTAGATGTATTAAAAGCTTTAATATTAATGAAATAAAGGAATAAAAAATATGGAAAAAACAACACTGTTATATGAAGGTAAAGCAAAGAAGATTTGGAATACTGAAGATGAAAATCTTTTAATCTCTGAATTTAAAGATGATTTAACTGCATTTAATGGAGAAAAAAAATCAAGTGAAGCAGGAAAAGGTGCATTAAACAATAAAATATCTACTGAACTTTTTAAACTGCTAGAGCAAAATGGGATCCAAACACATTTTGTAAAAATGCTTGATGACAACAATATGCTTCACAAAAAAGCTGATGTAATTTTGATAGAAGTTATTGTGAGAAATATCGCAACAGGTAGCTTAAGTAGAAATCTTGGTATTGAAGATGGAAAAGTTTTACCATTTGTACTTGTAGAGTTTGATTATAAAAATGATGAACTGGGTGATCCAAAACTAAATGACCAACATGCACTTATTTTAGGTCTTGTTGATTACCAAGATGAGTTAGACAAACTAAGAAGAGTAGCAAGACAGATAAACGATATTTTAAAACCATATTTTGAGAAAAAAGGTTTAAATCTTGTTGATTTTAAACTTGAATTTGGAAAAGACAAAGATGGAAATATCATCCTTATAGATGAGATATCTCCAGATAACTGTAGATTTTGGGATATAGATTCGGGTGAAAAGCTTGATAAAGATAGATTTAGACAAGGTTTAGGTGGGCTTAAAGTTGCCTATGAAGAAGTATTAAATAGAATATTAGACAATAAATAAAAAGGATAATAATGAAAGCAATCATAAACATTTCACTAAAAAAAGGTGTTTTAGACTCACAAGGTAAAGCAGCGCATCACACACTTGATAATATAGGTTTTAAAGATGCTGTTAAAGATGTAAGAATTGGTAAACAAATCATTATGGAACTTACAACTGATGATGAAACAACTGCAAGAAAACAAGTTACAACGATGTGTGAACAACTTTTGGCAAACACAGTTATTGAAGATTTTGATATCATTTTAGAGAAATAATTATGAATGTAGTTGTATTACAATTTCCAGGTACAAACTGTGAATATGACACAAAGTATGCTTTTGAGATGCTAGGTGCAAATGTGACTATTTGTTGGCATGAAGATCATTCAATCCCAAGCAATACAGATCTTGTAGTATTACCTGGTGGATTCTCTTATGGTGATTATTTAAGAAGTGGAGCTTTGGCTAAATTTGCACCTGTTATGAAAGATGTAAAAGAGTATGCAAAAAATGGTGGAAAAGTATTAGGTATATGTAATGGTTTTCAAATATTGGTTGAAACAGGTTTACTTCCTGGAGCTTTAAAAAGAAATGACAATCTTCATTTTATCTCTAAACATCACCACATTAAAGTTGTATCAAATGATAATGCTTTCTTATCACAATGTGAAGTTGGAGAAACTTTAAATATCCCTGTAGCTCATCATGATGGAAATTACTATATTGATGAAGCTGGATTAGAAGAGTTAAAAGCAAATGATCAGATTTTATTGCAATACTGTGATAAAGATGGAAACAATGAAGTATTAAACGGTAGTGTAGAACAAATAGCTGGTATTTGTAACAAAGAGAAAAATGTATTTGCACTTATGCCTCATCCAGAAAGAGCAATGGAAACACTTTTAGGGTGTGATGATGGAGTTAAAATGCTTCAAGGTTTTTTTAAATAGATATGTTTTTAAAAAGCTTTTTATTTTTACTAATTTTTTTAAGTAGTGCTTTTTCAAATGAGTTTAAATCTACTGAAACTTCAGTATTTTCAAATTCAACCTCAAAAAAAGTGCTACCAAATACTTTACCATCTGATTATAAATTGAATAATGAAAATGTAATAAAAACAAAAAATGTTCATCTTCAATATACTTCATATCCAAAAGTGGCATATGACAAACAAAAATTTACAGTTTCACTAAAAGCTATTATATCTTTAGATAATCTTACAAAAATAAATACTATCTTCAAACAATACAAAGGTGTAAAGATATTAAATAAAGATAGTAAATGGAAATCAAACAAAGATGAAGAGAATATATATACAAATAGTTTTGATTTTATAATTACATCCGAAAAATTTAAAATGCCATTGATAAAATTAGATCTATATGTAAACGGCAAGTATAAACAAAGTGCAAAAATTCCACCAAAACCAATAAAATTTAAAAAAATTGTTTTGGCAACAAAAAACTTTTGTAATGTATTGGCTGATGATTTGGAGATAATTGATCAAAAGACAAAACAATACGACAATAAAAATCTTTTAACAGTGATACAAATTGAAGCTAAGAATTCAAATCTAAAAGAGTTCTATATCCCTGGATATGAAAAACAAGGTTTGGAATCATTTTCAACTACTGCATTAAAACAAACTATATTTTATTATGTAATTACACCGATATTTACAAAACATATTCAATTTAACTACTACAATACAAAACTAAAAAAAACAATTAATAAAAAAGTGATTGTTTTACTAAAAGAAGATCTTTTAAGTACACAAACAGATCTTAATCCAAATAATAGTGGTTTTTTATTCTTTAAAAAAGTAGCACTTGGTATTACAATATTGTTATTACTAATATTATTATACTTTAAAAGAAGTATTTTATTAACTATATTGATTTTAATTTTAATTGGTTTTTTTGTAAAACTTGTTATCCCAAATTCAAAAGCTACAGTTAATAAAGATACATATATTTATATACTACCTACAAAAAACTCAACTGTATTTCATATTACAAATAAAGCTCACACTGTAGAGATATTAAAAAAACGACCAAAATTTTCTAAAATATTATTTGAAAATCAAGCAATAGGTTGGATAAAAAATGAAAATTTACACAAATAAGGCCATATAAATGATATCAAAACTTAGAGGTTTCCTTGTACTTATTCAATTTTCACTAACAGTTGCAATTATTATCATTCTTATGTATGCTTTACCAAAATATGCTGTTAAAATTAGAAAATTATGGATGAAAATTCAAATACCACTTTTAGGTATAAAGATAAAAACAATTGGTAAACCAGATCCAAATGCAAAACTAATTTTGATGAATCATCAAGCTTTGTTAGATATAGTTATTATGGAGTATTTAGATAAACGAGATATAGCTTGGGTTGCAAAAAAAGAGATTGCAAAACTTTTTTTCTTTGGACATATTTTAAAAGCTCCAAAGATGATAATTGTTGACAGACAAAATAAAGCTGGATTAATTAAACTGTTAAAAGATGTAAAGGACAGATTAAATCATAACAGACCAATTGCAATGTTTCCAGAAGGTACAAGAAGTGATGGGACAAAACTTCTAAAATTCAAAACCGGAGCCAAAATTGTAGCACAAAAACATAATCTTATAGTTCAGCCTGTGCTTATGTTTGATACAAGAAAAGTACTTGATTCAAAAAACTTAAGAGCAAATCCAGGAACAGTTAAAGTTATATATCTTGATAGTGTTGATCCTAGTAAAGATAAAGATTGGTTTGAAAAACTTGAACAAACCATGAAAGAAAGATTTTATAAAGAGTTAAATAGTGACACTTAATTTTCAAACAATAGTTGCAGTAGGACTGGGAGGTTCTCTTGGTGCTATCGCAAGATTTTACATAAATACACAAGTATCAAAAGCATTTCCACATGAATTGCCACTTGCAACATTAAGTGTAAATATACTTGGAAGCTTTATTATTGGAATGCTTATAGCATTATTTATGCAATATAGTGTCAATGATGCTACAAAAGCATTTTTAATAACAGGATTTTTAGGTGCTTTAACAACATATTCAACTTTTGCAATTGAAAGCTATTTTTTATTAAATAGTTCATTAATATTTGCATTATCAAATATGGCATTAAATCTATTTGGTACAATTTTAGCTGCAGGTAGTGGATATAAATTAATCTTATATTTATTAAAATAACTACTCTTTGGTATCAAAATTTTATTTAAGCATTAAATAGATATAATCTTGCAAACTAAATATATAAATTAAAAGGACATAATAATGGGAATGCCAGGTGGATTTGAATTATTTGCAATCGTTGCAGTTGTAGTATTACTTTTTGGAGGAAAAAAAATTCCAGAACTAGCTAAAGGCTTGGGTCAAGGGATCAAAAACTTTAAAAGTGCAGTAAAAGATGATGAGCCAGAAGTAGCTTCAACAAAACCATCTCAAAAAATTGAAAATAGTGAAACTGAAGTAGCTTCAACTACTTCTTCTACTGAAACTAAAACAGTTTAAAAAGATTTTCTTTGCAAACAAAGATAAAAAAAATTATTGAAGATATTCTAGAACAAGAGATTGTTCTAGAAAAACCTAAAGATAGAACTTTAGGACATTTTGCTACACCTATAGCTTTCTCACTTGCTAAACAACTCAGAAAATCGCCTATGATTATAGCTGAAGAGTTAGCTTCAAAATTTAAAGACAATGAAACATTTTCTAAAGTGGAAGCAGTAAAAGGTTTTCTTAATTTTACACTTAGTGATGCATTTTTAAATAAAGAGATTTCAAAAGTATTACATGATGAAGAAAACTTTGCAAAAGGTGATAAAAAAAATCTTAAAATACTTCTTGAATATGTAAGTGCAAATCCTACTGGTCCACTACATATTGGTCATGCAAGGGGAGCAATATTTGGAGATACTCTTTGTAAAGTAGGAAGATACTTAGGGTACGATATTACAAGTGAATATTATATAAATGATGCAGGAAGTCAAATGGATCTTCTTGGATTATCTATATATTTAGCTGGTAGAGAACATATACTAAAAGTAGAAGTTGAATACCCTGAAGCTTATTATAGAGGTGATTATCTTATACCAATTGCCAAGCTTTGTGTAGAAAAACTTGGTATTGAGTGCTTGGAAGAAGCAGTAATGCTAAAAGAGATGGCGCAAATTGGTAAAGATGAAGTGATGAAAATTATCATTAAAGATTTAGCTGATCTTGGTATAGAGTTTGACCAATTTATCAGTGAAAAATCTTTATATGATAAATGGGAAGAGACAAAATCTGTACTAGAAAAAAGTGGACAGCTCTATGAAAAAGATGGTAAGCTTTGGTTAGCATCAACTCAAGCAGGAGATGATGCAGACAGAGTAGTTGTAAGAGAAAATGGAATCCCTACTTATCTTGCTGGAGATATTATATATCATAAAAATAAATTTGACAGAGGATATGAAAAGCTCATAAATATTTGGGGTGCAGATCACCACGGATATATAAAAAGGGTAAAAGCTGCTATTAAATTTTTGGGTAATAATCCAGATAATTTGGAAGTGATCTTATCTCAAATGGTAGCACTTTTAAAAGGTGGCGAACCATATAAAATGAGCAAAAGAGCTGGAAATGTAATACTTATGAGTGAAATAACAGAACAAATTGGTTCAGATGCTCTAAGATTTATATTTCTAACTAAAAAATCTGATACTCATCTTGAATTTGATATTGATTTATTAAAAAATCAAGATTCATCAAATCCAATTTTTTATATCAATTATGCACATGCTAGAGTAAATCAACTGTTTAAAAAAGCAAATAAATCTATTGATGATATAATAGATGTAGAGATAACTACTCAAAATGAAGATGCGCATTACCTTATCTATGAAGCTTTACTGTTACATGATGTATTAAATGAAGCATTTGAAAAAAGAGATATGCAAAAAATTACTGACTATTTACACTCTTTGGCAGCATTAACTCATAAATTTTATAACAATTACAAAATAGTTGGGTATAATGAAGAAGAGCAATACTTAAAAGTATTGGCTTTAGTTGCAATGAGTATAAGAGTGGGATTAAAACTTCTAGGGATTACAGCCAAAAAGGAGATGTAATATGAAATGGTTTATTATAATTTTTGCTGTCTTAATAGGTATAGCTATAGCCACAGGATATATGGGTGGAGCAAAAGATGCAACACAAAACTATCAAAAAGTTATGTTAGGGAATAAATATTCAAAATAAGAAAGATTAAACTTTCTTATTTTGTTGTTCCTTTAAAAACTCTTCAATAGAGTATTTTTTTCTATACTCTTCAGTCATTAAATGTACAAGAATATCACCAAGATCGATTATAGTCCAACCTGCTTCCTCTTCTACTCTTAAAAACTCTTCACCAAGTGGTTTTAAATCCTCTTTTAAATAAGTTAAAAGTGAAAAACCGTGTTTCTCATTTAATGTTGTAGCAATAACTACACCATCCACTAAATAATCATCTTTACTTAAATCAAAAAACTCTATATCTACAGCTTTTTTATCATCTAATATTTTTATTATATTTTTAATTCTTTGTTCCAAATTTGTTTTACCTCATTTTGTATTTTTTTTGGTATTAAATCAAGATCTAACTCTTGACGTAACTGTGTTGAACTTACATCAACATCTACTTTGATTGTGATACAATCGCAAGTATAATCTTTTCTAGAAACAACAACAACTTCAACAAAGTTTATTAGTTCATCATATTGATGCCAAAGATGAAGTTTTTCAACATTATCTGCACCAACTATTAAATAAACTTTTTTTGCATTATACTGTTTTTTTAAAAACTTTACAGTATCTATTGTATAAACAGACTTATTTTGTTGTATCTCATAATCACTAACATAAACTTTTTTTTCATCTTCAAATAATTTTTTAACCAAATTAAATCTAATTTCACTACTTAAAAATGATTCAGTTTTAAATGGATTTAAATATGTTGGTACAACAATCAATTTATCAATATCTCTTAATACCTTAAGAGACTGTATCACTACAACTTCATGACCTAGATGTGGAGGATCAAAACTACCTCCAAAAATTGCTATTGTTTTTTCTATCATTAACATATATTATAGCAAAAATTAGATAAAATAATGGAAATTTATAAAATCTAAGGATAAGATAGATGACAAAAATTGCCATTAATTGATTAGGTAGAATTGGAAGATGTGTTGCAAGAATTATTGCAGATCGAGATGATGTACAATTGGTTGCAGCTAATGCCAGTGGATCTGAAGAGATGATACAGTATGGATTGAGATATGATTCTGTTCATGGAAAAAGAGATGATATAGTTGTAAAAGATGGTTTTATAACAATTGGAAAAGACAAAGCTAAACTATTAAGCCAAAGAGATCCTGCAAAACTTGACTTTGCTGCACTTGGAGCTGATGTAGTATTAGAGTGTACAGGTGCATTTTTAACACAAGAATCTGTTCAACCTTATCTTGATAATGGTATTAAAAAAGTTGTATTTTCAGCCCCTGCAAAAGATGACACAGCTACATTTGTAATGGGTGTAAATGAAGATCAATATGCAGGTCAAAGTGTAGTATCAAACGCCTCTTGTACTACAAATGGATTAGCTCCGGTTGCAAAAGTTCTTGATGATGCTTTTGGGATTGAAAAAGGGTTAATGACTACAATTCATTCTTACACAGGAAGTCAACCAATATTAGATGCAAAACACAAAAAAGATCCAAGAAAAGCAAGAGCTGGTGCAGTTAATCTTATCCCAACAACAACTGGTGCAGCCAAAGCTATTGCAAAAGTTTTACCACATCTAAAAGGTAAAATAAACGGTCAAGCAATTAGAATACCAACACCAAATGTTTCAATGGTAGATTTAACAGTAACACTAAATAAAAATGTAACTGTCCAAGATGTAAATCAGGCATTAAAAGATGCAGCAAATGGACCTTTAAAAGGTATTTTAGGTGTTGATGAAGAGTATAGAGTAAGTTCTGATTTCAATGGTGAATCAACAAGTACTGTTGTACCACTTGATACAACTCAAGTGGTTGGAGACAATATGGTAAAAGTATTATCATGGTATGACAATGAATGGGGATACTCATGTAGACTTGTTGATATGGCAGTTCATGTGGCAAACAACTAAGGATAAATATGAAATTACAAGAGATTAAAAATATTGATATAGCAGGGAAAAAAGTATTTATAAGATGTGATTTTAATGTTCCTGTTGATGAATACCAAAATATCACTGATGATAGAAGAATAAGAAGCGCTTTAAATACTATTAGATACTGTATAGATAATGATTGTGCAATAATAATAGCTTCTCACTTTGGAAGACCAAAAAATGGATTTGAGGAAAAATTTAGTTTAAGACCTGTAAAACAAAGGTTAAAAACTTTATTAAAAATGGATATAAAACTAGCTCCAAGCATTGTTTGTGATGAAACAATCAAAATGGCAAATGAACTACAATGTGGTGAAATTATGTTTTTGGAGAATATGAGATTTGAAGAGGGTGAAACTAAAAATGACCCCAAACTATCAAAAACACTAGCAAGTATGGCAGATGTTTATATCAATGATGCCTTTGGAGTTTCACATAGAGCTCATGCTTCAGTTGAAGGGATAGCTCAACATTTTGATATAGAACATAAAGCTGCTGGATTTTTACTAGCTAAAGAGATTAAATTTTTCTACCATATTATTGAAGAGCCTAAGCGTCCTTTTGTATCTATAGTTGGAGGAAGTAAAGTAAGTGGTAAACTTGAAGCTTTATATAATCTTGTTCCAAAAGTTGATAAAATCATTATTGGTGGTGGGATGGCATTTACATTCTTAAAAGCTTTAGGTCATGAAGTTGGAAACTCTTTGGTTGAAGAGGATTTAATACCTGAAGCACTTAAAATTATGGATGAAGCTAAAGAGCTTGGAGTTAAATTTTATCTTCCTGTTGATGTCGTTGCAGCTGAGGAGTTTGACAGTGAAGCATTTGCAAAAGCTGTAACAATTCAAGAGATACCAAAGGGTTGGATGGGGCTTGATATTGGACCAGCAAGTGCAATACTATTTGCTCAAGCTTTAGATGATGCACATACTATTTTGTGGAATGGTCCTATGGGTGTTTATGAGATGGACAAATTTGCAAAAGGAAGTACAAAACTATCTCATGCAGTTGCTTCAAGTTATGCTACAACTGTAGTTGGTGGTGGTGATACTGCTGATTTGGTTAGAAGAACTGGTGATGAAGATGAGATGACATTCATAAGTACTGGTGGAGGAGCTTCTTTAGAGCTTATTGAGGGTAAAATACTTCCAGGAGTAAAAGCTCTTATTATAGAAGATTAATAAATAAAAGTTGCTCTTAAGAGCAACTTTTACACTAGGAAATATTAGTGAATATACTACTAAATGGTGTTGGACGAATTGGAAAAGCAATCATAAGAATTGCACTTGATACCAAAGCTTTTAATATCATTGCAATCAACGAGATAAACTCAAATATACAAAATATAGCATATAGCATAAATTATGATTCCACTTATGGCAGATACCATGATCTATTTATTGTAGATAAAAACTATATACAAAACAGCACTACAAAAATACAAATTATAAATGAACAAAATATATCAAATATAGATCTCGAAAAATTAAATATAGATTTTATTATTGATGCAAGTGGAATATCACATCAATACAATAAACTCATAAATTTAAATACAAAAGCTATATTTTTAACACATCCAAGTAAAATGGCTGATACAAATATTATACTAGGGGTAAATGAACAAACACTAGATATTAAACAACATAAAATAATATCAACAAGTTCTTGTAACGCCACAGCACTACTTCCAGTTTTAAAGCTGATTGATGATAAATATCAAATTGAATCTGGGGATATAAGCACAATTCATCCTATGTTAAATCATCAAAAAGTTTTAGATGCTAGTTGTATTGATAGTAAAAATAGAGAGGTAACTTGTAATTTTGAGTTTGGAAGAGGCGCCACACAAAATATTATTCCAAGTAAAACTACTACTATTGAAGCTTGCTCTTATATTCTTCCTTATATCAATAGTGATATATTTAGCTCAAGTTCACTAAGAATTCCTACACAAACTGTTGGAGTAATAAATGTAACTCTTTTTATTAAAAACAGTTGTACAAAAGAGCAACTTCTAAAACTATTTGAGATATATGAACAAACTCAAACTTTCGATATATTATTAAACAATTATGCACCATTGGTATCTAGTGATTTTCAAGCACAAAGATTTACATCAATCATAGATCATAGGTTTACAGATATAAAAAACAATCAAATGATTAAACTTGTAATTTGGTATGATAATGAATGGGGATATGCCTCAAAAGTTGTTGATATTGTCAAATTTACTATTTTAAAATTTAAAAAATAAAATATAAAATATAAAATATCTATAGCCAGACCACCCATAAAATAGAACCTGTAATATAATAAGTGTTTTTATGATAAAATACATATTTTAATAAAACATATTTGACAAATCAGGACTATAAATGAAAATAATTGCAAGTAACTTTAAAACAAATCATACAAGAAAATCTACAAAAGATTTTATACAAAATATAAATAATTTTTTGCAAAAAGAGGATATAAAAAATGATGTTTTTATATTCCCTACAGCAACTGCTTTAGATAGTTTTGATTTAGTTCCAAATCTTACTATAGGAGCACAAAATGCTTACCATGTAAAAAATGGTTCATTTACAGGAGAGATTGGAACTGAGCAACTTGAAGAGTTTGATATCAAAACTATCCTGATAGGACATAGTGAAAGACGCCATATACTAGGTGAAACTCAACAACAAATTGCTCTAAAATATAACTACTACAAATCTTTAGGATATAAAATAATCTATTGTGTAGGGGAGCCCCTTGAAGTAAAAGAAGCTGGACAAACCCACACCTTGGGATATATCTGGGAACAATTTGACGGTATTGATTTGGATTATGACGATTTGATTATTGCATATGAACCTGTTTGGGCGATCGGTACAGGAGTTGTTGCAAAGGTTGAAGATATACAGATGGTACACAAAAAGATCAAGAAAAAAATTGACAAACCACTATTATATGGTGGAAGTGTAAAACCAGCAAATATACAAGAGATATTAAATATACCTAATGTAGATGGAGCATTAATTGGTACTGCATCATGGGATGTTGATGATTTTAAAAATATGATAAAAATAGCAAAGGATATATAAAATGATAATGAATGGAAAAAAAGGGATAGTTTTAGGAATTGCAAATAATAAATCTATAGCTTACGGTATTGCAAAACAGTGTGAAGAGCAAGGTGCTACTATGGCTATTACATATCTAAATGAAAGATTTGAAAAAAAGCTTTCTCCTATAGCTGAAGAGTTAAACTGTGATGGTAGATTATACCCTTGTGATGTAAGTAATCCAGATGAAATAAAAGCATTAAGAGAATCATTAGAAAAAGATTTAGGTCAAATTGATTTTATAGTTCACTCTATTGCTTTTGCTCCAAAAGAGGGACTAACTGGAAGATTTTATGATATTAGCAAAGATGCTTTTAATATAGCTATGGATATATCTGTATATAGTTTAATTGAGCTTGTACGAGAGCTAAAACCAATTATGAGTGACAGTTGTTCTGTTCTTACTCTTTCATATTATGGAGGGGTTAAATATATTCCAAACTACAACCTTATGGGTGTAGCAAAAGCTGCATTGGAGATGACTGTAAAATATCTTGCAGAGGATTTAGGAAAAGATGGTATTAGAGTAAATGCTATTAGTGCAGGACCTATTAAAACTCTAGCTGCAGCTGGAATTGGTGAGTTTAGATTTATGTTAAAATGGAATGAGGCACACTCACCATTGAAAAAAAATGTATCTATTACAGATGTAGGAAACAGTGGTATGTATCTATTATCTGATTTAAGCAGTAGTGTGACTGGTGAGATCCACTATGTAGATTGTGGATTTAATATTATGGGTATGCCAGCAGTTTCTTTTGATGAAGATGGAAAACAAACTATTGCGTGGAATGGAGAAAAATAGTAAAAATGAGTATTAACTATCAAGAACTAGCAAACAAATATCAAACTCCATATTATGTATATGACTTTGATCATATAACTCAGCAATATAAAAGCCTGAAAGATTCATTTAAAGCTAGAAAATCTATCATCTCATATGCAGTAAAAGCCAATTCAAACCTAAGTGTAATTCAGCACTTGGCAAACTTGGGAGCAGGAGCTGATTGTGTCAGCATTGGTGAGGTTAAAAGAGCTTTAAAAGCAGGTGTTGCAAAATATAAAATAATCTTTTCTGGTGTTGGTAAAACAGATGAAGAGATTACTCAAGCACTTGAACTTGATATTTTGATGATCAATGTTGAAAGTTTAGCTGAACTTCAAAGAGTAGAACTAATGGCTAAAAAGCTTGATAAACAAGCAAGAATAAGTATTAGAGTAAATCCAGATGTTGATCCAAAAACACACCCTTATATATCTACAGGACTTCATGAAAATAAGTTTGGAGTTGATATAGATACAGCAAAAAGAATGTATATTATTTGTAAAAACTCTGAATATTTGGATCCTGTTGGTATCCATTTGCATATTGGTAGTCAATTAACAGATCTAAAACCTATAAAAGAGGCTGTAAATATAGTAGCTGATTTAGTAAGAAATATAAAATCTGCATTGAAAATAGAGTTGAAATTTTTTGATGTTGGTGGAGGACTTGGAATTAAATATCATGATGAGGAGCTAATTGATCCGTATGATTATTCACAAGCTATACTTGATGCACTATATGGTCTTGATATTACTGTATTATGTGAACCAGGAAGATATATAGTTGGAAATAGTGGAACTCTTGTTACAAAAGTTTTATATGAAAAAACAAACGGTGATAAAAGATTTGTAATTGTTGATGCCGCTATGAACGATCTTATACGACCAAGTTTATACAATAGTGAACACAGACTTGAAGTGCTTGAAAGAAGTGAAAATAAAAGTAAATGTAATATTGTTGGTCCTATTTGTGAAAGTGGTGATTTTTTTGCAAAAAATATTGATCTTCCTCAGACACAACATAATGATTTAATAGCAATTTATAGTGCTGGAGCTTATGGCTTTACAATGGCTAGTAACTATAATACAAGAAATAAAGTTGCTGAAATTGCTATAGAAGATGGAAAAGACAGATTAATAAGAAGAAGAGATACATTTGAGGATCAAATCGCAAATGAAGTGGAGTTTTTAAAATAGATGAATGAAAAACAACAACTAGATATACTAAGAGATAAACTAGATAATATTGACAATCAACTTTTAGAACTGCTAAACCAAAGAATGGAGATAGTTCTTGAAGTTGGTAAAGTTAAAGCTGCAAGTGGTGGAGCTATATATAGACCTGAAAGGGAAAAATCTATTATTGATAGATTGGAAAAACTAAATAATGGTTTATTAAATAGATCTGCAATTGAAGCACTTTTTCTTGAGATATTTGCTATAAGTAGAAATCTTGAATTACCTGAAAATATTGCATATCTAGGACCTGAAGGAAGCTTTACACACCAAGCTGCAGAGAGTAAATTTGGAGCAATGAGCGCATATTTGCCAATTGGATCTATTAAGGGTGTATTTAGAGAAGTGCATAACAAAAAAGCCAAATTTGGCGTGATACCTATAGAGAACAGCAGTAATGGAATTGTAAGTGATACAATTAACTGTTTTGCACAATATGATCTAAAAATTATTGCTGAAGTGATGGTAAATATTCATCATACATTAGCCTCAACAGTTGATAATATAAAAGATATAAAAAGGATATACTCTAAAGATATAGCTTTTGATCAATGTCATATATTTTTAGAAGATTTGGGACTTGATGAGATAGAGCTAATCCCTGTTGAATCAACTGCAAAAGCAGCAAAATTAGCTGTAGAGGAACCTTATAGTGCAGCTATTTGTTCACATGTTGGAGCAAAGATGTATAATCTTCCAATATTGTTTGAAAATATTGAAGATAAAGGTAATAATAGAACAAGATTTTTAATAATTTCAGATTTTGATAATGCAAGAAGTGGTGATGATAAAACATCAATTTTGGTACAACTACCAAATGATGCTGGTTCACTTGTAAGATTTTTAATTGATTTTGAAAAAGCAAAAATAAATCTTACAAAAATAAAATCTCATATAGTTGAAGGGATCTCAACTTTTTTTATTGAATTTAATGCGCACAAAGATGATGAAGCTGTAAGTAAGATTTTTGAAAAACATAAAGATAGTATTAAGTTCTTAGGATCTTATGTAAAAGAGGCGGATGATATATAATGCAAATATTTGGAAAATACAAAACACTACATACAATTGAGTATTTGGTTGAGAACTATCTTTACTTCCCACTTGAAGATGAAAAAATATCAGGTGAAGAGTTGGAAGTTTTATTACAAAACAAAAGAAAAACTGTAGCTGGAACAATCTTTTTATACAATCCAGTAACTGCCCCAAAAGGGTATAAAATAGATCAGAAATTAGCTTTGCAAGATTATATTTTTGATGATAAGTTTACAGAACTTGAAGTAGATTCAACGCTATCTACTTTTGAGTCAAAAATAAAAAACTATAAAGGTAAACTTGTAGAGATAAAATATCTGTTTAATTACAATAAGCCAAATATTCAACCAACTTTTGCACTTGAAGAGTTTAATTCAGATTTAGAAAGATTTTACTCATCTCAAGCTACAAGATTTGATAGAGAATTAAACTACCATGATTATAAAAATATTAGACTAAGTGGAAAGTTTGTATTTTTTGCTTGGGGGCATAAATTTGATCCACACCATCCAGATATAAAACTATATGCACAAAACCTAACACAACAGGCATATAAACTAGGAAAAAGCGTGGCATTTGTATATGATCATACAAGAACCTATGATGATATTATAGAGCACGCACATTTTTTACATCCACTAGCATTTGGTAAAAATAAAGATAAAATCACAAATGCTTTTAAAGAGGCTTTTAAATCAAACCCTCCTGTACCAGTTATGATCTAGAGTTCAAAATTTAATTTTTGAACTCTATCATAACCATAAAGATCTTTATAAAAATGTAATTTTCCATCTTTTTGAAAAGATGCTGTAAAATATGTTATATGAACTGCTAATGGCTTACTTAAACTAATCGTTCTTGATTTATGAGAATCATATATTTTTCTTACATACTTGTATGAGTATTTTGTATAATGTGTTGATAGATATTTAATCAATGAAAGGGGATGCTCTAGTCTAACACATCCATGACTAACAGCTCTAATTTTTTGTTTATTTTGTTTAAATCTCCAAGTACCAATAGTATCATGCATATAAACTGCATAATCATTTGGAAATATAAATTTAACTCTTCCTAATCCATTTGATCCATAAGGTAATTGGATAAACTTATAAGGTATATATCTAACACTCTTTTTAAGGTATTTTTTCCAATTGATATCTTTTTGTCTATATCTTGGAGAACTTAATTTATAATTTTTATGTATCTCAATATGTTTCTTTTTTAGATAGTTTTTATCTTTTAACATTCTTGGGATAATAGTTTTTTTTGCAATTGAATCTGGTATATTCCAAGCTGGATTTACTATAAAATATTTTAGTTTACTACTTAATACTGGTGTTTTATTCTCCAAATCTCCAACAATAGTACCAAAATTCATAGCTCTTTTACCATTTTCAAAAAAATCAAAACTATATGATGGTATATTTAACTGGATAAAGTTTTTTGTTTTATAGTTTTTTAGTAATTTCATCCTTTCAATATTTACTCTTAATTTATATCTTTGTTTTACTGTTAAAGAATTATCATTAAGCTTTTGTATCATTTTTAAAAATTCTGGGTGATTTGGTATATAAGGCTTAAGTATTTGCTCTATTGTGTACTGATTTGATCTAAACTGATCAATTATTTTTGCCTCATCAACCTTTTGTTTGTATATATTATAATCTTTTGATTGTTTTATTTTAAGACAACCATTGGCTAAATTTTTGGTATATATTATTAGAGATTTTTCAAAATCTATATTTTGATTTAATATATTTTCTCCACATATAGAAGCATACTTATCAACTTTTAATATATCCAAAAATTGATTTTCTATATTGGTATAATTATTTTTTATTACCTCTTTTTCTTTAACTATTTGTGCAGTTTTTTTAATTGTAGTTGATTCTTTTTTGTACTCTTTTGTCTTTTGAACTTTATAAGAAACCTCTTGGGATAAACATCCACTTAGAAATAAAAGAATAGATGTAGTAAATAAAATTTGCTTAAATAACATTATAAAGTAAACTCTTTAAGTGCTGCATTGGCGTGTGTAAGTCCAAGCATTGTTAATCCACCATTACTTATATACTCTTTTGCTTTTAACTCTTTTAAAAGTTTTTTGCCTTTTTTTAGATCAAATACCCTACTCTCTACTAATTTAAATATAATATCATTTAAAGTTTCATCATCCTCTTTTTTCAATATTGCAAGAAGTATCACTTTTGATTCAATATCCATCTCTTTTTCATCTATATCCATTTTTGTATCCTTGTATAATAATATGCGACACCATAAAATGCCAAACCTAAAATAATTGTAATTATATCCAAACTAACCAAACTAGCCATAAATCCTATAAATAAAGTTGTAATTACATTACTTAGCATAAATATCATCTCATTATATGCCAAAGTTCTTCCAAGATATTTATGTTCAACTTTCTCTTGTAAAAGTGCATAAGTATATGACCAGATTGTACTTGTAAAAAAACCTGTTAAAAACAATCCAATTAATGAAATATAAAAATTATATGAGGTTAATCCCCATACAATTATAGCTGTTCCTTGCATTAAAAAAAGATATGTTAAGGTTTTTTGATTTACCCAAGAACCTATTATAAATGGTCCAACCATAAGTGCAAATGCACGAACTGCATTTGATATACCAATAGCCAAAGGTACTGCAAGGACAAGTTTATATTCATAGTCTGCCAAAAGTGTTACAAGAGCATCAAATGATGTTAAACCAACACTTGCATGAAGTAAAATAAGTTTTAAAGCAATACTGTTTTGTTTTAAATACAAAAATCCATCTTTTATCATACTTGAGATTGATTCTTTTATATCTGAAGGTTTGATTTGTAACTTTAATGGTATAAAAAACAAAAGTGAAACAACAAAAAACAAAGCATCTATAATAAAAGCTGTTTTAACACCAAAACTATGTACTACAAAAGCACTAATAGCCATACCAGCAGCATAGGTAAATGACCATATAATTGAGTGTATCTCATTTGCTTTTTGTAAAGCTTCACCACTTATAATCTTTGGTAAAAGTGTCATCTCTGTTGAAAAAAACATAGAAGCTGCACCCATTCGTATAAACAAAAGTATCATAAGTATCCATACATCACTTGCTTCATTTATAAATAAAAAACACAAAGTCATAACAAGCTCTGTACTCATAAGAATTATCATAAGTTTTTTTATATTTGTTCTATCAATTATAGTTCCACTAATAGGTGAAAGGATAATGCCTGGTAAAAAATTCATAGCTGCAACAATCGATACAATAATAGAACTAACTTCAAACTGCACCAAAAGTGTAAAAATAGCAACATTTGAGAACCAAGCACCAAAATATGCAATAAGCTGTACAAGGGAAAGCTGTCTTACTATTTTATGATTTTTAAGTAGTTCCCTATAGGTCAAATTTACTCTTTAAATTTTTTCTAATTCAATAATAATATCTTGATATGTTGTACTTTGTGATTCTTCACTTCCCTCATGTGAAGTAAGATAGTTTACATCAGAACCACTGTACAAAACAATACAATCCTCTCGTAAATCATCATTTGTTTTTACAATAAACTCTCTTTGGTTTATTTTTGATTTTGCTAAAACTTTGTCATCATCTTTAAAGCCATTTGATGGATGAATATATAAGTATGGATCTGTTTTAAATTGAGAACATAAAGAGTTTTTATTTTTTGAAGTTAATAGAAAAAATCTATTTGTTGCACCTTTGTGAAGTGTTGATATATCCATCTCTTCAATAAATTCATAATTTTCAACAATTGGTTTTTCATTTACAACTGTTTTAAAATAGTTCATCAATTCATCTTCACTTTTTAATCCTTCCATATCAAAAGCATCAAAAAGGTATTTTGTAAGTTCATATTCACTTATGTAATCATCACTGCTTTGTTCAATTTGATCACAAAATATAATCTCATCATGACCATAACTAAGTCTTACATCTTTTTTTTGTAAAAATGTTTTAGCTGGAATTATCAAATTGGCATATTTTGAAGTTTCATTTGCAGTTGTTCCAAAAAACACTACAAACGATTTTTTTAGTCCATCTATTACCCTTTGGGTATTTGGATGAGATTTTAGTGGGTTTGCCCCTTGTATAAAACATATATCAAAATCACCAAAATCAACCTCTGCAATAGAAACACTTTTTTTTGATTTTGTCTCAAATGGATAATCAAAAGGATAAGTTGAGCGACCAAAATACCAAAAACCTCCAGCATCTTTGTTAAACAATCCCAAAGTTGCTGCAAAAGCATCAATAGTTCGCATTATTTGCTCACCCTCAATATATTTTTGAACTCCAATTCCAGCAAGTATTGCTACTTTTTTACCAACTAATAAACTAAATAGTTTACCAATTTGTCCAAGATCTGTTCCTATTGCTTTCATAGCTTTTTTTATACGAACATCTCTTGTCATATCATAAAACCAATCATATCCATCAGTATTATTTTGAATAAACTCCTGATCATCCAGATCCTCAAGATGTGCAAATCTAGCTAATATAGTTGCAAGCACATGATCTGTTTTTGGTTTTAGTTGAATATGAAGCTCTGATTGTTTTGCAATTTGTGTTTTAATAGGATCTATAGTAATTATTGTTTTATCTTTTACAAGTGAATATATATGTGGTGAAGTTACTGTTAGGTTTCTGCCCCATACTATTACAACATCTGATTTTACAAGATTTTGAATTGGTGGATTAAAACACACCTGTCTGCTTTGCTCAATCCCCACACATCCAGCTTCATCACAAAGTCCACCATGAGTAAAAGTAGTTCCATATTTATCAAAAAACAGTTTGGGACTACTTTGCATTACACCCATATTTCCACTACCTTTATAATAAAGCACTTTTTGATTTGGTTGTTTTAATTTTTCTACTAATATTTTTAGTGTTTTATCCAAAAGTATATCCGTAGTTATCTGCTTCTCATTTTGTAAATAACCAAACAATCTGCAGAGTTTTCCATTTGTGATTGGATGAGTGGTACTTGGTTTACAAACACCATCAACTACACTTACCTCACAAGCATCAAAACAATCAAGTGGACAAGCAGTCGTAGCCATTATTTAAACTCTACTTTTACAAGTTTTGAAAACTGTTTTGGGTCTGGTATAACTATCTCACATTTATATGAAGAGATATTTTTAGTATCAGCAACTTTATAAATTTTATTGATTTTTAAATTGGTTTTTACACCATCTAGATATATAGTTTTATCTTTGTATTTATTAGCAGCATTTATAGGTAGAAATATCTCTAATTTCCCTTTTGATAGGTCTTTTGCTACATATAAAAGTGATCCAGGATTTACATAATCCCCTTTTTTTACATCAACACTATAGATATATCTGTTTTTTTCAACTAAAGTTTTTTTATTTATTTGATCTCTTAAAGTAGCAATTTTAGTTCTTAAATCACTAGCTTGAGATTGAAGATTTAATACTTTGATTTTTTGAGCATCTTTTTCAAATTCTGATTTTGTAGAGACATTTTTTAATTTTTTATAATTCTTATTCTCTATAGAGATCATATTATTTATAATTTTTAATTTTTTCAAACTACCATCAAGATCAATTCTATTTACTTTTGAATCAACTTTTACTATGGTTGTATTTTTTGCACTATTTCCCTCAATATCTTCATTTGCATATATCACCTCACCACTTGTAGATGATTTTACTACATATGTATTGATTGGCTCTAATTTTGCATAAAACTCATTGGCATATACTGCAACTACAAACAAAAGTAAAAGTTGTATAATTTTCATATTTAATTCCTATAATATATTTAGTCTATCTCTTTTTTTAAATCTTCTTCATTTGAAACAAATTTTACACTTTTTACAATTTTATTATCCAAAGTGATAATCATAACTTCATTTTTATGTTCTTCGTTTCTAAATCTTTTTGCATTCTCTTTTTGCTTAATTAAAAGAACAGAATATTTACTCTCTTTTAAATCAGGAATTGCAAACATTTTTGCAATAATTGAAGGCATACCACTAATATCAGCTATAAAAACAATATTTCGTTTACTTAAATAATCAGGGTCTCTTACTCCCAAATATACTTTCATCAGATGCCCTGTTGGTTTAGAAAAAGCAAATAGAATTTTTTTAACATCATTTGTAAGTGTATGTTCTTTGTCAAATTGATCTTTTAACTTATAGTTTGCTAACTCTTTACCAATTACAATACCAGAACTAACCTCACCTTTTGTAATCTCAACAGCATCTTTACTCTCTAACTTTTTATCTCCACACCCTGTAAAAAGAAGTGATGTACATACTGCCAAACCTAAAATAAATTTTTTATTCAATCGTTATCCTTTAAAATTAATGACAAATTATATCTATAAAAGATTAATATTATACTATAAATCATATTTAATTTGAAATTAAAATACTTAATACACATTTCATAGCTATTGATGTAGAATTATATAAAGGAGATGTTATGAAAAGCATACTACATTTAAGTATATTAATACTTACGGTTATCCTATTTCTAGGTGGATGTGGAAGAGTTTCTACAGTTCAAAATATTGACAACAGTTCATATTTACAAAAAAACATTAAGCTAAGCAAAATGGAAAGTGCCATCAAGATAGGTGCAGCAAAAAAAGGTTGGCAAACTAAAAAAATCAAAAAGGGACTTATTGAAGCTAGTATAATGCCAAGAGGAAAACATCTTGTGGTTGTAGATATAAACTATACATCAAAAGGTTATAAAATAACTTATAAAGATAGTAAAAATATGAACTATGATCCTGCAACAAATGCAATTCATCCAAATTATAATAAATGGGTTAATTATCTGCAAAGAAATATTAACTATGAATTAGAAAATATCGGTATGGGTAAAGCTACTAGTTCAAACTATTCAAAGGCACCTTCAAAAGTTATATCTAAAAAAAGAATGAAAAAAGGTTCTCATATAAATCTAAATGGCAAAACAGTATATATAAGACCACTTGCAAATTATTCACCAAGATCTAGAGTGTCTAGTAAAATTAAAACAGAGTGTACACTTCCAAAAGCACTTAATGACAGTATTGTTCAATTTGCTAAAAACAGTGGAGTAAATGTAAAATTCAAAAATCATATAAAACCAAACGAATATGAATTAAAAATTCAAATAGAGGATGCTGTTAGTTCTGGAAATGCTTTTATAGGTCATAATAAATTTGTAGATATTTCTGGTTCTATTGTAAAAGGTAAAACTGTATATTATACATTTGATGCAGCACGAAGATCTGGTGGTGGTTATTTTGGAGCATACAGAAGTTCTTGTTCTGTTTTGGGACGAATTGCAAAAGCATTAGGAAAAGATATATCATTGTGGCTTAGTAATCCATATGATGGTGCAAAAATGGGTGATGTGGAACTTATAAGAAGATAAAGTTTATTGTAACATTAATGAGAATGAACCAGTGGCTATTGGTTCATTCTTATCAATTATACTAAAATCAAATGATTTAAAATCATCCAATTGATGAATTAAATTTATATTTGCCAAAAACTCTTTCTTATTTATTGGTTTTAGCAATTTTACATTTTTAAATCCCAAAACAAATCCAACTCTTATATCTTGCTGTTTATCTTTTATTCCTGAAGATGCTTGGGCTGCAGCTTCACAAAACATAGCCAATGATGGTATTTGTTCAAATGATATTTTTACCAATGCACTTGAAGCATCATATTTTAATAAAGATTTTACAAACCTAACTGGCACCTCATGAGGGATTGGAAAATCTGTCATTACTACTTATTGTTTATTCTCATTTATATAATTAACCAAAGTTTGAGCAGTTGCAAATATATTTTGAGATTCATCCATATCTTTTATTTTTACTCCAAACTCTTTTTCTATAATCAAAGTTAACTCAATAGCATCTACACTATCAAGCCCTAATCCCTCTTCTCCAAATAAAGGCATATCATCCTCTATCTCACTTACATCAATATCTTCAAGTCCAAGACCTGCAATAATTTTCTCTTTTAAATCATCTGTTGTTATCAAATTATTCTCCATTATATTTTCCTTATTATACACTAAATTTCTTCAAAACCTATTTTTTTACCAACTGAACTTCTCTTTATCTTTACATTATTAAATATCTTAAATGCAATATTCATAGATCCATAATGTTCTTTTAAAACAGCTCTTAAAGTTTTTGAATCAAGCTCTTTTTGTGCTTCTACATAAATATCTAATATCTCATCTTTTAGTGCTTTATCATCTCTTCTAATTTTAATCAATACACAGTCAATACCATCTAATGATTCTATAATATTCTCTATTTGTTGGGTTGAGATTCTTTTTCCTGCAATTTTAGCCAAATTTGAACTTCTTCCTAAAAGTTTGAATTCATTTTCATTTAAAATCTCAACAATATCTTCTGTCTGGAATGGCAATATAACATCTTGAAGAGTATCATTTAATATTTTTGGAGCAACAAATGGTGAAGAGACCTGCAACATATTATCTTCATTTGAACTGATACTTACACCATCAAAAGGCTTTAATATAGTTTCATCATCAGTTTTATATGCCATAAGCCCAGTTTCAGTTGAGGCAAAAAGTTGTATTACACTACAATCATAATGCTCTTTAAACTCTTTTGCATCTTCAATAGGTAATGGTGCAGTTGAAGTTAAAAACAAACTATTTGAAAATTTTACATCTTTTTTTATTCTATTTAATGCTTTTATAAATACTGGTGTTGTCACAATCAAAGTATTTGGTTTTTGGGCTTCAAGTGCTAACTCTTCAGGGATAAAATTCTCTTTTATCCAAATATCAATATCCAAATTTCGTGGAAGTATTGCACCTATATCTATACCGTAAATATGTACAAAAGGTACAGTTGATACAACTCTGTCAAATTTTCTATCTCCTAAAACCTTTATAAGTGAGAATGACTCTTTTTGAAGATTTTCTTTTGTTTTATATACTCCAGTTGGACGACCTGTTGTTCCTGATGTGAAGAACAGATACTGCATCCCATCTTGATTTATAATATTTTCATTTTGTTCTTGAACGTATTTATGCAAAGCTGGTTGTGATTTATCATAAATTACATCAAATATATCATTTTCAAAACAATACAAAGCATCACTGAGTTGTTCTACCTTACTAGATCTATTTTCTATTCTTTTAATTGGGACATAACACTTATTGTCCATATCATATATTTTCATTCTTTATATACTCCATAATCATATAGTCAGGATTTTAACACAAACAGCGTTATATCTGTATAAAAATATATAATATTATGACAATTGACTTAACTCATTTTTTGTTTTTTGCATAATCTCATATGCATATTTCATCATCTCAATCTCATCATTAAAATCTTTTGGATATAAAGGTGGTAACATTTTTAAATATACAGTTACTTTTTTTGTAGTTTTAAAACAAAAAGTTTTTTTAGGTAAAATATTTTGAGCTCCCTCTATTACTATTGGAATAACCGGTTTGTTTTTTTTCATTGCAAGTCTAAAAGCACCTCTTTTAAACTGTAATAATTTATCAGCTTCATGTCTAGTACCTTCTGGAAAATATATCACATTTTTATCTTCATCAAGGTGAGATTCAAGCTCTTTATAAATATCTGCCATTTGATCTATTGTTTTACCTTTTATATATCTAACACCTGCAAGGTTTGTAATTTTGGCAATAGTTGGAAATTTTCCCAAGTTCACATTTGCAAATATTATATATTTTTTTATAAATGTTGCAAGTGCGGGAAAGTCTAAGATTGATTGATGAGTAGAAACATAAACTGCACTTTTAGGATAATCATCTAACAACTCTTTTTTAAGTTTAATTCTTGGTACTAAAAAATAAAAAATTTTATAACACAGATTTGCACCCCATTGAAATACATATTTAGGCTCATCAACAAATAGTTTTGAAATTAGATATATAAAGTATCCTGGTATTATTAAAACTACCATTACACCAAAAAAAACAAAGTGACCAATACTACCTATAATACATCTTAACAGCATAAACTTTCCCATAAATAATTTGTGCAATCAAAGCAGTAACAAAAAGTATATACCACCCAATTGATGAATAAAATGCCCAAATGGCATCACTAGTATAATTTACAACATAAAAATGTATTATAGTGTTTATACTCATAACTACTACCCAATAAAGATCTCCATGCTTTAAAAATTCCTCTTCTGCACTTGAAAGTTGTTTTCTATAAAATCTTTTTGTAAAACCTAAAATCATATATTTTTTATTTAAATGGGAATCAATAAACATCATTAAAAAAATTGAAGATAAAATTAATGGAATATACTTGATACTTTGTAAAGATGAAAAATAGTATCCAATACTTAATATTAATATATAAACAGTTGGAACAATCATATCTTGAAAACTATTTTTATTCATATATGAATAGATAAAATATACAATAGCCATCAATAGATATCCTAAAACTACCAATTTTAACTCAAAATAGTGTATCAACACTACAAACATTGGAGCAAATAGTAGATTTAGAATATTTTTTAACATCTAGCGCACCATTCCACCACTTATATTCAATATTTCACCAGTTATATAAGTAGCATCATTTGCCAAAAAGTATATAGAGGATGCCACTTCACTAGGCTTTCCTATTCTTCTTAATGGAATATCAGTTTTTATCATCTTTTTATCTATATCTTTTGTCATATCTGACTCAATTAAACCAGGTGCTACGGCATTTACTCTAATCTTATATCTGGCAACTTCCATACTTAGTGCTTTTGTAAAAGAGTTCATAGCCCCTTTTGCAGCTGAATAGTTTGTTTGTCCCATATTTCCTATAAGTCCAGATACAGATGAGACATTTACAATAGAGCCATTTTTATTACTAATCATATTTTTTAAAACTGCTTTTGTGACATTGTATGTGCCATTTACAGATGTATTTATCACATCATGCCATTGGTCATCTTGCATCCAAAAAAATAATTGATCTTTGGTAATACCTGCATTGTTAACCAATACATCAATTTGTAAATCCTCAAGTTTTGAATTTACCTCATCTTTATCTAAAATATCAAAACATAAAGTTTCAGAATTTTCTAATTCATTTGCTAATTGCTCTGCTTTTTGTTCTTGTGATCTATAGTGTAGATATACAAAATATCCATTATTATGAAAATATCTTGCACAAGCTTCACCTATAGCACCCGTAGATCCTGTAATTAAAACTTTTTTCATACAAACTTTCCATCTTTTACTAAACTATTTACTGCTTGAATATCAAGATCTAATCTTCTATCATTTTCAAGTTTAGCTACTACAGATCTCACTTCACTATATTTATCTTTTAGCGTATTAGAACAGTTTTCAACACCTCTGATATCAACAGCTTGAGCAATACCTATAAACGCAATACTTAACATATTTGCCAAATCTGGAAGCTGTTTTGCAAAATTTCTAGCTGCAGTTGTTCCCATACTAACTTTATCTTGATTTAGTGATTCTGTTGGTCTTGAATAAAGTGATGCCGCATTTGTATTCATAAGAATATCAGCACTAAGGGAACTTAGTGTAACTTGAATCAATTTAAAAGCATGATGGGTAGATTTTGGATTTATTTTTAAACTTTCCCCTAAACCTTTATTAAATTTATGATCAATTAATAATGCAAACTCTTTATCTAAAAGATCTGCAACATTACCTACACATATACGCATAGTATCCATAGCATGGGCTATATATCCACCATAGAAATTTCCAGAAGTATAAATCTTTTTCCCAATATGATCAATCAATGGATTATCATTTACACCATTTATCTCTGTTTGAATCCATTTTTTAGCTAACTCTAAATTATCTCTTACTACACCTAAAACTTGGGGTGCACATCTTATTGAGTATCTATCTTGAATATTTTGTTCATCTTCATTATGAAAATTCTCATATCGTGTAAACGCTTCATGAGTTAGTTTTGAGCCTTTACATTTTGCAAGTATATTTGCTGCACTTTTAACTTGACCCTCAAAAGGTTTACTCTCATGTACATAAGGTTCAAGTGTTGTAGTATCACACAATAATACTTCAAAAATTGCAGCTACAAAACTCTCCATACTATCTAGTAATATCTCAAACTCTTTAATTGCATTTATTGCAATTGAACTCATAGCTGCAGTTCCATTTATAACTGCAAGTGCCTCTTTAGCATGATAAACATATGGTTTTATACCCAATTCATTATATACATCAATTGTTTTTCTATGTTCACCTTTATAGATCACCTCTCTTTCACCTGCAATTACTGCAGCGATATAAGATAAAGGTGACAAATCTCCACTAGCACCAACTGATCCTTGAGAAGGGATAAGTGGATATATCTTATGATTTAGTAAAAGCTCAAATCTTTTTAAAAGTTCATAACTAACTCCACTTTTACCTTTACTAAGACTAATTAATCTTACAGTAACCATAATCTTTGATACCTCAGCACTTAAATACTCACCAACTCCAACTCCACAAAATCTATATAAATTTTGTTGTAATTCTCGTGCTTCTTCAAATGCGGCATAATTACTTCCAGCTTCTCCATAACCTGTAGTGATACCATAAATAGGTCTTCCATCTTTTATCTCATTTATCAAATACTCATGCCCAGCATTAATAAAATCTACAAATTTTGGATCATTGCTTAACTCTATTTTTTCATTATGTATAAAATTCTCATACTCTACAGTATTATTATCTATTACCATTTTTACCCTTTTAAAGCTCTATTAATATTTTATTTTTTTTATTTTCATGCATATTTACTACACTCATAATATCTTGTAGTGAATCAATAATACCTTCAGTTCTAAAATCTTCTATGTCAACCGCACCACTTGGATCTTGAGCCACTTCCACTACTACTGCAGCTCCAGCTTCAAGATATTTTGTACATCTGTTTATTTGATCTATATTTGGTATATTTATACACTCAATACATACACACAATACTCTTTGTTTTGAAATTAATGCTTGAAGTGCTGCCGTTTTAAGAGCTGCTTTTGATGTAGTCATCCCTGAAGATAAAGTAATTAATTCATCTTTATTTTTAGTAATTAGTGACAAATATGATGGAGCTGTATTATATACACTGTTTTGAAATGAAGTTGGAGATAAAAGCTCATCATTTAAAACTGAATTTGCAATCTTTGCAGTCTCTTCAAGTTCACTATAACAGCTTCCATATACAACTTTGCCACCTTCAAAATCACATCTATCGCTTAAATATAACATAACTTTTGAATTTCTAGTAAGTCTTCTTCTTGTCATCATAGTTGGACATAATCTCTTCTCATCAAGGTCTTCTATTTTAGTTGGTGCAAATATTTTTGCAGAACTTATTATATTAATTGCTATTTGTTTCATTCACACACTCCTAAAACTATTGAGGTATTATTTCCACCAAATGCAAAAGAGTTACTAATAATATTTTTTATATCCATAGTAATATTTTGTGTTGGCACATTTATATTTGTATTTTCTAACTCTTGTAATCCTGTTTGTGCTGGTACAATACCTGCTTTAATTATCTCACATGAGATAATAGCCTCAACACTGCCAGCAGCTCCCAAAGTATGACCTGTAATAGCTTTTGTAGAATTTACCAAAGTCTTAGATCCAAATAATTTTTCTACAGCTAATGATTCTACATTATCATTTGCAATTGTTGCTGTTCCATGTGCATTGATATAATCTATATCATCTATATTTAATTTTGCATCATCTATAGCATTTTGCATAGAACTAATTGCTCCAGTTGCACTTGGATCTGGATTTGTCATATGATATGCATCACTACTTGCTCCAACACCTTTTATTTGTATAGAGTTTGGTGTTTTTTGATTTTGTACTAAAAGTACACTTACAGCTTCAGCCACATTCATCCCATTTCTGTTTTTATCAAAAGGTGTACACTGTTTATTTGATAAAACCCCCAGCGAGTGAAATCCCAAAACCGTAGAATTACAAAGCCCATCAGCTCCTACAACCAAAATATTATCATAAGCTTCTACCTCTATAAGCCGTTTTGCCAGAAGTAAAGCATTTGCACTTGATGTACATGCAGTTGAAATCGCTCTTGAATCATAAAATTTAAACTCTTTATCAAGATGATCACTTAGTGCATTCATAGAGTATCTATTTGGATCAATATCTGTATAACTTCCTTTTGCATAAAAAATATCTTCACACTCTTGCATACCACCAACAGATGAAGCCAATATAAGTAAAGTATTATGAAAATTTTCTAAATTTGATTGTTTTAAAACTTTTGAAGTTACATCAATCAATAAATTATAGATATTATCATACTGCATAATTCCAAGACCAGCTTTTGAATCTTTTATAAAATCTTCAGTAATAGTAATTGCTGATTTATTAGCATAAACAGCCTCCATCAAACTCTTTGTATCACCAGCATCACACAGTAATTCATAATTATTTATATATGCTTTCATTTAAAACTCTTTATTTTTAATATTTTATATTTATCTTTATAGCAATCAATATATACTATATCTTGCTGTTTTTTTATACAACTGTTTACTTCATAACTTGCAATTGTTTCAAAAATAAACTTATCTTTTTCACTTTTAAAACTTTTACATCTATTTGAATATACTATTTTTTCTTTTGAGTTTTTTATCATCTCATTAATATATCTCTTATCATATATATTGGTATCAAACTCAATCTGTCCAATGGCATTATCTATATTTAATGATACTTTTTGATAATTTACTGCACTAATTATATTATCTTTCAAGTCAACATCCAAAACTCTTTTTATAGTTTCTTCATTATTACTTACTAAATCTACACTGCATATTATAGCATCTTTTTTTGAATTTTTAAGTGAAGAATATGCACTAATTAGCGTATTTATGTAAGTAAAGTTATCAGATATTTGAAAAATATTTTTACCTTTAATATTTAATGATTTTGCTACATAATAGCTTGTGGTATTTCCAAGTAAATTGATAAAATCAAATATTCTTAATGGTTCATGATCTTCATATATACAAGTATTTGTTTTTTCTACAATATCAACATCTCCAACTCCACTTGTTACATAAAGCTCATCATAGCAATCTATATCAATTTTATCTTTTAATAGTTGCGCACCATAAATAGCTAGATGGATAAATTTATCTTGTCTTCTTGTATCTAATTTATATCTTTTTTTTAGTTCATTTTTAATAACAATATCGCTATTATCATCTATAAAATCACTAAACTGTTTTATATAAAGAATCATTTTTTACTCTTTTTTAAAATTATAGAGGTATTATTCCCACCAAATCCAAAATAGTTAAACATAAATATCCCACCACTACATCTATGATTTTTTTCAATTGGTTTATACTTTTCAAGTATAGGATTTTCACAATTTAAAGTTTTAGGGATAAAACCATCTTCAATACATGCTAACATAACTGCTATTTCTAATATACCACAAGCTCCTATTGTATGACCAATATATGGTTTTAGTGCAGTTATTAAAATATCTTGATTAAATATTTTACTTATAGCATTGATTTCAGCTTCATCATTACTCAATGAACCTGTTGCATGAGCTTTAAGAGCTATAATATCACTTGATTTTAAGTTTGCACTATCTAATGAATTTTGAATAACCTCAAAACACTCATCTCCACTTGCACTTACAGATGTAATTGTTTGAGAATTACAATTACTAAATCCCCCTTCAATAGATGCTATACCATCTGATTTAGCAACTACCATAGCACATATAGCTTCCCCCAAAATCAAACCGTCACGATCTTTATCCATGGGTTTAATAGTGTTATTAGCAATTAACTCCATAGAGTAAAATCCACTACTCATCACGGGTGAAAAAATCTCTAATCCTATAACTATAATATGGGTAAATATATCTTCATTCAAAAGATTTTTAGCTTCCAATATACCATTTGCACTTGATGTACATGCTGTATTTATAGTCATGGTATAACCATTTAAACCAAAATCATCACTTAATCTTTTTGCATAGGTATCTATACTTGTTTTTTGTGTTTTATATGGTTGTTTTTTATTCTCATATGCACTTGCATTAATAGCATCTACTAAATACCAATCAACTATTGAAGTACCAACTATAATAGCTGTTGTACTCAAATCTTTTTGTGGTATGTTTTTTACAACTTTTGAAACTATATTTTTTAAATTATTATATATATCATTTTGATTTTGTTCTATTGGTTTTTCAAAAGAATAAAAAGGCACATCTATAGGTTGAGTTAAAATATCAATATGTTTTTTATCAATTTTTATATTAGATTCTTTTATATTTTTTACTGTTTGTTGTTTATTCCCAAGAGAACAAATAAATTCAAAATCTAATATATTTATTTTAGACATCTTGATTTTCTATTATATATAAAGCTAATTTATCAATGGTTGTTACAGCTCTTCTAAACTCTTTAGAATCACCCAATCTAACACCATACATTTTTTGCAATCCCATAGAGATCTGCAAAGCATCCAAAGAGTCAAGTTCTAGTATATTTGCAGGATCAAAAAGTTCTTGATTATCATCTATATCATCAATAGTAATATCCTCTTTTTCACACTCTTTAATAATCATATCTTTTATATCATATTTTATCTTTTCAATATCATCCATTAAAGCCCCTTTTTCATTTTATTATTTAGTATTATCATAGATATTATTAATGTTATTACACCAAATAAAATCAGTTTAAATGATTCATTAAGTACGCCAGATATATCTGAAGCTTTTAAAAATATATTTAAAAACCCATCCAATCCCCAAGACATAGGAGAGATATTTGCCAAAGTTTGCATAGTTTCTGGCATTATAAATTTTGGAACCATAACACCACCTATAGCACCTAGAAGTATATTTGATATACCACCAATAGTTGTAGCTTGTTCACTAGAGTTTGCACTAACTGCAATCAAACTAGACAATCCAACTGCACTCATACTTAAAGCAAAAGATAAAAAACTAAGTGCAGCAAATGAACCATTTACAACCAATGCTGGGGTGTCAAAAAATGGTACTATATAAACCCCAACCAAAACCATAAAGATCATCTGTATTTGAGCAATTACCAAATAGGGTACAATTTTACTTAAAGCTATGCTTACAACAGATATATTCATAGAGTTTAATCTAGCTAATGTATTTTGTTTTCTCTCATTTATATATATTGTTGACATAGGGATAATTATAAAAAACATACCAAATACTATCCATGTTGGTACACTTTGCTGTGTAGCATTTGGAATATCTTTACTTTTATTATATTTTATATCAAACAGATCATTTGATTCTAAAGAGATATTACCAATAGCATTTGCTGCATCCATAGAAAAACCACTTAGTTGAGTTTTTATCACATCAAGTTTTAATGAAACTATATTTTTTAGAAGTTTAGCTTTTATTAGCTCTATCTCATCACTTTTTAATGAACTGTTTATATCAATATTTAATTTTGTTTTGTTTGTTGCTGTTTCTTCGCCATACCCTTTTGGTATTATGATTTTTATTTTTGAATCATCTTGTAAAACTACATTAAAACTCTTATCTTTTTGAATAATATCAATAAATCTTTTGCTATTTACACTTTTATCAAAATCCTCTATTGTTATATCAAACTTTACACTTTTTGCTGAAAAAATATCCCTCATAGCAACAGACATAATCAATATAAAAATTGCAGGCATAATAAATAAAGCCATCAACGCTTGTTTATCTCTTAATACAAGCAAAAACTCTTTTTTTATCATAGCTTTAAACATCATCACTCTTTGTAAGATCTAAAAAATATTTTTCAAGATTAACTTCACTCGATATTTTTTCTTGCACTATTAATTTACCTTGAGATATTATTGCAACCTCATCACATAAAAACTCAACTTCATTCATATAGTGACTTGTATAAACTACAGTGATTCCAAGATCCTTATAAGACTTTATAGATTCTAAAATCTCTTTTCTGCTTTTTGGATCAATCCCTACTGTTGGCTCATCAAAATATATAATTTGAGGATTGTTTAAAACCCCTATAGCTATATTTAACCTTCTTTTTTGTCCACCAGACAATGTAGAAGCAGTTTGATTTAATATATCTTGTAAGCCATTTATTTGTACTGCTTTAGCGTAAGAGTCTTTTGAAGCCTGTTGAATATTAGCAAAAAAATCCAAATTCTCTTTTACTGTAAGTTTTTCATAAAAAGCTAGATTTTGTGGAATTATTGAACTTATTTGTTTAATATATTTTTTATCTTTTATCATATCTTTTTTAAAAACTTCAATCTTACCAGAGTCATATTGACTAAGTCCATTAAGTATAGATAAAAGTGTACTTTTACCTGCTCCATTCACCCCTAAAAGTCCAAATATTGTACCTTTTTTAATAGTTAATGAAAGATTATCTAATGCTTTTAAATCACCATAATATTTATTAAGATTAGATATTTTTATCATTTAGATATTTGCCTTAAATGTAAGCATTGTTTTATATACTTTAGCTTCATTTTTACCAATTTCTAACAAAGTATCACTAATTAGTTTCAAATCAATTGGCTTTTTTGATTTTAAAGATTTAGCTATTAAAAGTGCAAAGTCTCGCCATTGATCCCCAACTTCCAACATCATCTTTGAAGATTTTGCCAAAACCTCATCATTATCAAAAAGTTCACTTGCTTCTTGTAAAAAAGATGCATACATAAATCTAAACCCAGCACCACCTGTACCAATCTCCTCTTGCATCCTTACAATATGACCCAAAAATAGTTTTGTATACCTTTTATCTTTATTTTGTAATTTTAAAATTGCATTTGCTAGATATTTAATACCAACCAAACCTGCAATTGGTACATATTTTCTAAGCATTGTTTTTGATAATTGCTTAATATTTTTTGCAATAATAGGTCTAAAATCTATATCTTTTGGTATATTTGTTGGATAATATAAAAGCCCTTTTGGTGCCATAACACCTTTTACAAATCTTGCTTTACTAAGTGAAGCTTTATCACACTTTACAGCCATTTGAAATACAGGATCACTTATTAAATACTCATCACCATCTTTACCATATATCAAAATATTATGTGCATTAAAGTGAAATCTCATCTCATTAGGAATATATGATAGCCAATACATAGAGCTTTGAGCACCTACAATTTTATCTTGAGCTAAGAGTTCATCTAATCTATCTTCCCCTTTTTTGATATTGGAAAATGTCTCAAGTTTTATATCTATATTTAGATTTTTTTTAATATTTTTTATAATAGCCTTAGGGATACTTCTATAAGCTACCAAAGGCATACCACCAATTTTTACAAAAGGGATATATGCAAAATTTAGAGCATTTGACAATCCAAATATCATAGGCTCACTTATATTTAAGCCATAATGTCTAAGCATTGATGATATTACGCCACTTTCACAATGAGCATGGTGTGTATGTGTAAACTCACCCATTTATATCCTTTGGCAATACTTTTATATCCTCAATTGAAACACCCAATACATCACAATACTCTAAAAGCCGTTTTTGTTTAATTTTTGAAAATACTTCAGGTTTAAAATCTCTTTTTATAGTCCATTGAAAAAAACCAGTTGATTGAGATAATACAACAAGATCCATTCGTGAAGCATACATATGATAATAAAGTGGTGAATATTTACCACTTTTTACAAGCTCATATGCATCTTTTATACTTTGTTCAATATCATCCAAAGCTTGTGTAGTTACAAGTTCTTCAACTTCCCACCCTGTAGAGCTTACAGTTTTGAGTTTTCCATTTTCATCTGTAGCATAAAGTGCTTTTTGCATCTTTGCATAAGTAGTGCTGTTATCTTGAGGAACACTATTTATATCCATCTATACTACCTCAAGCAACATATAAGCAGTTGAGAATCTACCACTTTCAGGAATATAACATAAAAGAGTTTCCCCTTTTTTTAATTTTCCTGAGTTAAATAACTCCTCTAAAATTATATAAATTGATGCAGATCCAGTATTACCTTTTGTTGTAAGGTTGGTAAACCATTTTTCTTGAGGAATATCACATCCAACCTCAAGCATTGTGTTATACAGTTTATCCCTAAAATATCCTGATGAATAGTGAGGCAAAAACCAATCAATTTTACTTGGATCAAACATCTTTTTATCAAGCATCTCTTTTAATGGTTTATATACAGTATATTCCAAAATATTACTATTTAAAAGTTTTACATCTTGCTTCACTGCAAAAATAGATTTTTTTAACCACTGTTCAGGTAGATACTCTCTGTAGCCTCTAACAGTTCCATCTTTTAGCTTTTCACATCCACTATACATACAGGTTTCAAGCTCATTTGCATAAGATCTTGAAAATATTTTATTGATTTTTAGACTAATCCCATCTTTATTTGGCTCATCACTAAGTGCTATTGCCCCTGCTCCGTCACTTAACATCCATCTTAAAAAATCTTTCTCAAAAGTAAGTTCTTTGTTTCTTCTTACCATATCAACTTTGCTTTGAACTTCAGGCTCAAAATTTCTACCTCTCATAGATGCAGAGATATTTTCACTTCCAGTTGTGACAGCTTTTTGTATCTCACCAGCTTTTATAGAAGTATATGCATATTTAAGTGCAGTTAAACCACTTAGACAAATACCAGCAATACTTACAACCTCAATATTTTTTAAGTCTGTTTGACCATGTACCATCAAAGCATGGTTTGGCTGAAGCTGATCGGGAGTTGTTGTACCACATACTAATAGTTCTGTTTGATCTAAATCAATACCCTCATCTTTTAACATCTCAATTGCATTGGCCGCAAGTTGAGCATTTGAGTGTGTTGTCTCATTTGTTATTGGATCTATTGCATAATATCTTGATTTTATCTTGTTTGATTTTAATACAATTCTTTTTACTAAAGATGGTTTACCATCTACCATACCCAATACTTTTTCAATGTCATCATTATTTACAGCTTCATTTGGTAGAAATGCTGTCATTTTATTAATATATACATCTATCATATTTAAATCCTATTCATTTGCCACTTGGCTGTTCATATTTTTCTTCCAAAGCTTTCAATTTATCTTTTTGAAAAATATTTAAAATTTTTCTCACTAAAATATTTATTGGTACAACTGTAAAAACAAGTAATGCTAAAAATACAGTATATATCGTAATAGCAACTTTTCTTCCAAAAGATTTTTTAGGTCCAAAAAGTTTTATAATTTTACCCCAAATATAAAAACTTCTTGTAGCAATTATCTCTGAAGCTATTAATTTGCCATTTACTTGTACTGCATTTAAGTTTTTCAAAAGTGCAACACCAAGTTTCTCTTTATCAAGTTTTAACTCTTCATTTAATCTTTTTCCAAATCTTGAAGCTGCTTTTATATCAGATTCCAATATACCTGCAGGTGGGAATATCCAAAAAGCATCTTTTTTACCTGTAAGCAACCACCTAGGAGTTGTTGCAAAAGAGTATATCCCTTTTCCTTGATCTGTTAAAGCTACATTATCAATAAGCTTAGCTTCTACATCATTTAGTAAAGTTTTCATTTTCTCTTGAGCCAAAACCCACATATCTCTACAAGCTATTAGTGTTATTACTGGTTTATTTTTAAATAATTCTTTTGCTTGTTGTGTTCTCATAAATCCAACAATGGGTGATGATGGAGCTAAAAACCAAATAGTATAGCCCAAAATAATCAAATCATAATCATCTTCTAGGTCATCCAATGATTCAACATCACACCCATCCATATGAGCAGCTTCTGGAAACTCATCAAAAAAATCATAAAAAGGCCATGGATACGGATACTGTTGAACTGGTTGTATCTGTTTTAATGTAACCTTAATCTCATCATCTGGTAATTGCGATACAAAACTATCCACAACTCTTTTTAATTGTCCTGACTGTGAATAATATAAAACTAAAACTTTTTTCAATCTCTATTTCTTCTTAATAATAATTTATTACTTCTAATCTATTATTATACTATAAGATCAATTAATAGTGATTTAACTCCATAGAAAACCTCTTAACAACAAAAACCTTTGCGTTACTAATCTTGAGTGCAATAAACTTAACCTTATATTATCTTTTACCTTATCAAAATGGGAAACTCTTTGTTCAACAGGAGGATAGTAACACTGAACATCTACATCAATAATTTTTCCATTTTTATAGCTGTGAAGTACCAATATCTCTATTTCAAAATCAAATCTTCTATTTTTAATATTTAGATCCAAAATAGAAACAGGATATATTCTAAAACCACTTTGGGTATCTCCTAAATTTTTAAATGTCTCAACTTTAACCCAAAAATTGCTAAATTTTCTTCCAAATTTTGAACTAGATGGTACATTTTCATGATTAAAATCACGATTCCCAACCACTATAGAGTTTGGTTCATAAGCATCTATAAGCTTTTTTATTTGGGAACTTAAATGCTGTTTATCTGCATCCATAGTCAAAAAACAATCATATCCTAACTCTTTTGCTTTTTGTGCACCTGTAAGTATTGCTTGCCCTTTACCCATATTTTGCTTATGGATAATTAACTCTACATCCAAATCTTTTAGATCAATTCCACCATCACTTCCATCATCTACTACAATCACTTTATAATCGTATTTTAAAACATCTTCAACAACCTCATAAATATAAGGTGAATTATAAACAGGGATAACTATGCAGATATTCATAATACAAAATTTGCAATTTGTTCATCATTGCATAATATTTTAAATTTATTATTAGATCTTTCAAAAACTAAAACTTGATTTGGTAAAGCTGGTTTTAAAAATTTTGATCTTTTTATAGAGGTGATATTTATATCAAATATCTGTGAGGCAATATCAAAATATATAAACCCAGGTAGAATTGGTTGATTTGGGAAATGTGCTTTAAAAACGGGATGCTCTTTATTAGTTAATTTTATGACTGCTCTATCTTCATATTTTTCCAAAACCTCATAAAATCGATCAAGTAACATCTATTCCCTTATATTCAATATAGCATATTTAAAATTTTATCTTTATAGTTATTTATTTACTCTTAATTGCTACTTTAGTAGCTAAAAAGTCAAGTTAATTATATTATAATATCTCAAATAAATTTTAAGGAGAAAATATGAGAACAATATGTCCACACTGTAAAGAGGTAAACAATGTACCAAAAAAAGACACATATAAAAAAGCTCTTTGTGGAAAATGTAAAAACTCTTTATTAGATAATAAAGTTATAGAATTAGATAATTCAAATTTTGATGAAATTATTGTTAATAGTGATATACCTGTAATTGTTGACTTTTGGGCACCTTGGTGTGGTCCTTGTAAAATGATGGCTCCTACTTTTGCAAGTGTAGCGCAAAATTATCCTATTAAAACAGTTTTTGCAAAAGTAAATACCGAAAATGAACCAAACCTTGGTGCAAGATTCAATATAAGAAGTATCCCTACGCTAATTGTATTTAAAAATGGTCAAGAGGTACAAAGAGTATCTGGGGCACTTGATAGTGTAAATCTTCAAAACCTTGTAAACTCACACCTGTAAACAAACTATAATTTCATCTGTTTTAAGATTAAGAGTATCTGTTTTTTGATACTTTTAATCTCAATATTATCATCTTTTTCCAAACTATAAATTATACTGTCAAGTTCTTCGTTCAATCCAATATAAACAACCAATAATTTAAGCAACTGATCTTTTGTTTTTGCTTTTTTTACTTTTTTTGTAAGAGGTAATTCAAGTTGCTCTTTTTTTGATTTTTTACTTACAAGATAATTATATAAAATTACTAAAAACAACATAATTATCATACCAAAGATCAAATACATAATCTTCTCTTTTATCGTTGTATCAACAGTTTTTACTATCACCTTTTGTTTAACTACAGGTTCTTGAACCATTTTTTGAAGTGTTGGTTTAGTATCGTTTTTAATATTATTAGCAGTTTTATTTTTTACCTTGATATTATATAATTTACTATTTATTGTTTTAATCTTTTTAGTTTTTTTATCAAAAAATTTAATACTTATAGCTGGTATTGTAAAATTATTTTGAGCTACAATTGAAAAACTTTTTGTATATGTTCCACCATATTTTCCACTACTGTTTACATCATATGTTTTTTTAGCTTTATTTTCATATATTGTCACATCTGGTATATCTAACTTAATCTCATCAAGATCATCAATATTACCACGACCTTCGATGTTAATACTATATGATACAGCTTCACCACTATCAATAGTAGTTTTATTTACTTTTGTTTTTATTTTAAAATCACCGATTAATTTAACATTGTTAGGCAATGGCTTAACATCTATATCTATACTGTTTGAATATATTCTTTTATTTTTTCCCTGCCCAAGAAAACTAAAAGGATCTCTTGGATCTTGTAAAACAATATCAATTTTTACAGGATCAATTTTAAGCAAACCTTCTTTTTGAGGGAAAAGTAAATATGTCAGCTCTTGTACCACAAATCCATTTTGAGAATATTTAACAGGTTTTCCATACTGTTTTGACCAAAAATTTTCAAAAACAGGATCAGTAAATCCAATATCTATAATATTAGCCTTGGTTGAGTATTTAAATATCAAAGTTAACTTTATATCCTCTGCAACATATACTTTGTTTTTATTTACTTTTAACTTTAAATCAAATAGCTTAGAAGTAGTTTTTTGAACTTTAGAAAGTTTTATTTGATGTGGTTTGGTAAGCTCATTTTTTCCATCAATTTTAACTTTTAAAGATGGTATAGTTACAGTTTTATTTGGGAAAAATATATAACTTTGAACTCTGTTTTCACTGCGTTTACCATTGATTATAGTAATATTATTTGTTGAACCGTTTTTTTGAACATCAAACCCATCTATATTATCAATTGTTGGAAACTC
>Ga0256843_1000166_pt1 | contig 59017 bp, 63 predicted proteins | sample AlvinellametaG_FD_191572 | JGI IMG/M metagenome (GOLD analysis project Ga0256843, IMG submission 191572) | Pompeii worm associated microbial communities from hydrothermal vent at the East Pacific Rise, Pacific Ocean - Alvinella | ecosystem: Host-associated > Annelida > Integument > Unclassified ...
CTTCGCCGCACTCTTTCTGGGCCGCTTTCAACGCTTCCGCCGGGGTAGGCGCGGTAAAGGTTATGAGTCTCATCCGGTTATCAACCTCCAAGTAACATCAAAGGAATCGTCACGGACGGGCGGCTTTGCCAACCGGGGTGCGGCAGGCGCAATCGCCGTGTCCGAAGACGCGTTTGATCGTAAAATATTATATCCAAATCAAGCGTTCGGGGGGCGTTGGCAAAGAGCCTTTTGCGCCCAAAGCGCTTCTCCGTCCAAAGCAGGTAGCGCAAGAGCGCAAAGGGATCAAGCGCGGTTTGAAGCACCATCACGCCGTTTAAGAAAAAGGGCTGGTCGCGATAACCGAAGGGCGGGTTGAGCAGTAGCGGCGACGTCGCTTTGACCTGCACCCGCCTGCCCTTTTGCAGGTACGCCACCACCCGCTCAAACCGCCGGGCGCAATCGCCCAGATTGCACCCCATACCCACCACGGCCGTATGGCGCCCCCTGGCGCGAAACCGCCCGGGAAAACGGCGGCTTTTTCGCAAACGACACCCCTCGCACAGACGCATCTACAAAATCTCCGGCCGGCCGTTGCGCATCACCACCATATCCTCGATCCGTATGCCAAACTCACCGGGAATATAGATGCCGGGCTCAATCGTAAAGACCATCCCATCCTCCACGACCGTTTGGCTCTTTTTGGAGATGTAGGGCATTTCGTGAATATCCAGCCCCACGCCGTGGCCCGTGGAGTGGACAAAAGCCTCGCCCATGCCCCCTTTTTCGATCACCTCCCTGGCCAAGGCGTCAATCTGCGCCCCCGTCATGCCCGCCCTCGCTTTGCTAATAGCCGTATCATGGGCCTTGCGCACCAGGTCGTAAGCCCGTTGGATCCTGGGGGAGGCAAAGCGCTGATCCTCTCCAAAACAGATCTCATCGCCCACATAGACGGTGCGGGTGCGGTCCGAGCAGTAGCGGCGGTATTTCAGCCCCGCGTCCAGCAACAAAAGATCGCCCCGCCTCAACACCCTCTCCGTCGGCAGGGCGTGGGGCTTGGCGGCGTTGGCCCCCACCGCCACGATGGGATCAAAACTCAGGGCGTAGGCCCCTTCACGGCGCAGTATCCCCTCGGCGACAAAGTGAAGCCGTTTTTCACTCAGCCCCACACCCTCGCGCGCCACATAGGCCCCAAAGGCCCTAAACGCCTCCCGGCCCAGCTCGGCCGCCCTGGCCAGCAGGGCAATCTCCTCCGGGCTCTTGATCATCCGTTTACGATGCGAAAAAGCGGGCTCGGGCCGTAAATAGAGGCGGGGCAGTTTGCTGTGCAGTGCCTCCAACGCCTCAACGGGCCACTCTTTCGGATCGTAAACCAACTTGCGTACACGGTGGGCGCGCAACAGGCTCCGCACGGCTTTGATAAGATCGGAAGCCTCCACCACCTCGGCCCCGCGCACCGCCTCTTTGGCCTCCGTGGTGTAGCGGCTGTCGGTCACAAGCCACGCCGCATCCTCCAGGCGCAAAAAGAGCGCGTTGTCGTTGCTGTATCCGCACTCGTAATAGACGGCGTTCTCGTCCCGGAGAATGTAACGGCGCACCTTTTACTCCTGATTGGCGGCCTGCTGTTTTTGCATCTCCTTCATCGCCCGGATCTCATTGAGAATCTGGAGCATCGCCACCATCGCCAGGTGGTAGCTGAAGGGCCCAAAGCCGCTGATCTGCCCGGCGCACACGGGAGCGATAAGGCTTTTGTGCCGAAACTCCTCTCTGGCATGGATGTTGGAAAGATGCACCTCCACCGTCGGGATGGCCACGGCGGCGATGGCGTCGCGGATGGCCACGGAGGTGTGGGTGTAGGCGGCGGGGTTGATGATGATACCGTCGCTGTCTCCCAGACACTCCTGGATCTTGTCGACCAGCTCACCCTCCAGGTTGCTTTGGAAAAACTCGATCTCCACGCCGTTTTGCTGGGCGAAAGCGCGCATCTGCTCATGAATCTGCTCCAGCTTCATGGGGCCGTAGATGTTTTGCTCCCGCACCCCCAGCATATTGAGGTTGGGGCCTTGAATCACCATAATCTTCATGCTCTATCCTTCTTGAAAATTTAATGATAGATTTTAGCCACTTTTGCCATAATCTTCTCTAAATCTACCCGACAGAGGAGACCCCGTGCAGATTCTGATCGCCCCCCTTCTTTTTGACGGCCAAAAGGTTGTGCAAAACACGGCCGTCGCCTTTGAAGAAACCATCACGGCCGTCGGCGACCCCGACGAGCTGACCCGGCGCTACCCCCACGCCGACATCACCCGACTTGAAAAAAACGAGGTTCTTCTACCGGGTCTGATCAACCCCCACGTACACCTGGAGTTTGGCGCCAACACGACACACCTGCGCTACGGCGACTTCATGACGTGGCTTAACAGCGTCATCGCCCACCGCGACACGCTGATTGACGCGTGCAAGGCGGGCTGTTACAAGCGCCAGATTGATGCGATGCTCCAAAGCGGCGTCACGACCTTCGGGGCCGTCAGCAGTTACGGCAAAGAGCTGACCGCCTGCAAAGCCGCCCCCCAGCGGGTGGTCTTTTTCACTGAGGCCATCGGCTCCCGACCCGATGCCATCGACGCCCTGTATGCCGACTTTACGCACCGTCTGCAAGCAGTCCAGAAAGCCGCTTCCGGGCGCCTCATTCCCGCCGTGGCGATCCACTCGCCCTACTCGGTCCACCCGGTACTGATGAAAAAGATTCTCCACACAACCCAGGGCCTTCTTCTTAGCGCCCACTTCCTGGAGTCTCCCGCCGAAAAGGCGTGGCTCTCAAACGGCACGGGCGATTTCTCCCCCTTTTTCAAAAACTTTCTCAACCAGTCCAAACCGCTCCAAAGCGCCGAAGCGTTCCTGGAAGCGCTGGATCGCCCCGCCCTGCTCACCCACGCCGTCCAGGCCGAAGAGACGCACCTGCGCCTGATGCGTCAAAACGGTCACACCGTCATCCACTGCCCCCGCTCCAACCGACTGCTCGGTTGCGGCCGCCTGGCGATAGAGCGGCTGGAAGAGACGGGCATATCCTGGCTGATCGGCACCGACGGGCTCAGCTCCAACACCTCTTTGAATCTCTGGGAGGAGATGCGTTCAGCGCTGATGCTCCATTCGGCTCTGCCCCTTGCCAAAACCGCCCACGCCCTGCTACGCTCCGCCACCGCCGAAGCCGGCAAGGCGCTGGGTATGCGCATCGGCCTGATCGCGCCGGGCTACGCCGCCGACATCATCACGATCCGTCTGCCCGACACCCCCGAGGAGCGTGACGATCTGCCTTTGCAACTCATTTTGCATACCCAAACACCCACACGCCTCTACATCGACGGAGAACGCCATGTTTAAAAAGCTCTTCCAGCCTGTCACGGCGACGCTCGGCTTTATTCAAAAATATTTCAAAGCCCTCCTTTTTTTACTCATTGTGGCCCTGCTATGGCCCAAAAGCGCCGCCCCGACCCACGCCCCCAATCTCACGGAAATCGCGCTCACCGGCCCCATCATGGACGCGCGCAAGACGGTGGAGGCCCTTGAGGAGGCAAGGGAAGACCCCAACATCCGGGGCGTGCTCTTTTACGTCGACTCCCCCGGCGGCGCCGTGGCCCCGTCGGTGGAGATCAGCCTGGCACTGCAACGGCTCGCCAAAGCCAAACCGGTGGTCGCCTACGCGGGCGGCACCATGGCCAGCGGCAGTTACTACGCCTCGATTCACGCCACCAAAATCATGGCCAACCCCGCCGCCACTATCGGCTCCATCGGCGTCATCATGGAGGGGATGAATATCCGTCCGCTGATGAACAAAATCGGTATCACGCCCCAGGTGGTCAAAGCGGGGCGTTACAAAGAGGCGGGCACGCCGCTGAGGGAGTGGACGCCGGCGGAACGGCAAGAGATTCAGACCCACGTGCGAGACATTTACCGTATGTTCGTTCATGACGTCGCCCAGGCCCGCGGCCTGGACGAAAACCGCTCCGACCGCTTCGCCGACGCCAAAATTTTCATTGCCAAAAAGGCGTTGAAAGTCGGTCTGATCGACACGATCGGTTCACTGCATGAAGCCAAAAAAGCGGTGGAAAAACTCTCGCACGTCAAAGAGCCGAGATGGAAAAAAAGAAGCAAATGGGAAAAGTATCTGCAATCCCTGGCCGATGAGTCGGCCAGGGCCTTTACAGCCCAACTCAGGGCCTGGAGTATCCGCTGATTACCAGCGGTTAAAGTCGCCGCGGGGCTGGCGCGGCTCACGGGGACGGGCTTCGTTGACGCGCAGGGTGCGTCCGCCCACCTCTTTCCCGTTCAACGCCTCAATCGCCGTATTGGCCGCCTCGTCATCGGGCATCTCGACAAAACCGAAACCTTTTGAACGGCCCGTTTCGCGGTCGGTGATGATCCGCGCGCTGTCCACTGTTCCAAACTGCTCGAAAACCTCGCGCAGTTCACCATCGTCCATACGGTATGAGACGTTGCCTACATAGATATTCATGGGTCACTCCAAAAAAAACTCCTCCGGTTCAAAAAATTTAAAAAATTTTATGAAGCGGATTCAGCACTATAGCATAACTTCTCTTTATGGCCACCCTTTGATACAATGAAAAGGTCATCAACAACCAAAGGAAAGAAATGAGAATAAGCGCTTTCATACTGATATGGCTGACACTCCTTTTTAACGGATGCGACAACACCGACCATACCCATTCAACCGCTGTCTGCGCAAACTGCCGTATCGCCTGCGTGGGTGATAGCATCACCGAAGGATACGGCCTTCATGACCCCGCAACCCAAAGCTACCCCGCCCAACTGGCCAAAACGCTACCCTCTGCCGTTGTGGGTAATTTCGGCAAAGCGGGGGCCACCCTTCTTCGATCAGGAGACCGCCCTTACGCGCAAACCGCCCGGTTTGAAGCGTCCAAAACATTCGCGCCCACCGTCGTTGTCATCGCTTTGGGGACCAATGACGCCAAGGATCGCAACTGGATGCATCATGACACTTTTATACAAGATTATCTCAATCTCATAGCAACCTATCGCCGCCTACCCTCCAAACCGACCCTCTATATCGCCTTGCCGCCGCCGGTCTTTCGATCCACCCAGGGTATCAGCGATAGACGCATCCGTGACGAGATCCACCCCCTCATCCGCCAGGTCGCTGTCCAAAGCGGTGTCGGTCTGATTGATCTTTATACCCCTTTGCAAGGCCAAAGCGATCTTTTTCCCGACGGCATCCACCCCAACCCAAAAGGGGCCGGTATCATCGCCGAAACGGTCTATCGTGCTATCAACGGTAGTTAAAAATGTAGTAAAGATTTTTGGAAGTCCCTATTTTAGGGCTTTAGAGTGGTGCGCCCGAGAGGATTCGAACCTCTGGCCTTTGGCTCCGGAGGCCAACGCTCTATCCGGCTGAGCTACGGGCGCTTTGCAAAGCGGAGTGTGATTATACCAAATTTTCCAGCGTTTCAATCTTGGCCATCGCTTTATACCGGCCGTCGCTTAGCGTTACCCGCTCACCCGCCCGCAGATCGGCCAGCTTCACGACACGCCCCTGACGGCTGACCTGCGCGAAACCGGGGCGCGCTTTTGTCGCGGGATCAAGCGCCTTCAAGCGCTCCAGCGTGGCGTTGAGGAGGGCAGTTTTGCGCTCTGTCAGATGGTTGACGGCCATGTGTGTCTGAAGGCGCAGAGGGCTCAACCGCGACGCTTTGGCCGCCAGGTACCTTTTGCCCAGCTCATCCAACCCTCTCTTCATCCGCGCCACCTCGTCCGCGCCCCTCTCCACCCGACGGCTGACGGAGTGGGCTTCCAATTGGCGTACCAGGGCTTTTAACGCCAACTCTTTTTGTGTTACGATTTGCCCTATCCGCCCTTTTAGGCGATCCATCCGCTCATCCAGCCCCATAAGTACCTCCTCTGCGGAAGGCAATATCATCTCCATCGCCGCGCTGGGGGTGGGGGCCCGAAGGTCGGCCACAAAATCGGTAATCAGCGTATCCACCTCATGCCCCACGGCCGAGACCACGGGGGTTTGGCAGGCAAAAACCGCCCGTGCCACCGCCTCTTCGTTAAAGGCCCACAGATCCTCCCGACTGCCACCGCCGCGCCCCAGCACGATCACATCCGCCCCCAGCCTGTCGGCATAGGCAAGGTGCCTGGCAATCTCCAAGCCGGCCTCAGCGCCCTGCACCAGCGTATCCACCACCGTCAGCCTCACCAAAGGCCAGCGCCGGGAGGCGACACGGATCATATCCTGCACCGCCGCGCCGGTTTTGGAGGTCACCAGCACCACGTGCCTTACCCTCTTGGGCAGAGGCTTTTTGCGCTCAAACAACCCCTCATCGGCCAGCCGCTTTTTGAGCTGTTCAAACGCCACGGCCAACGCCCCCTCGCCGTCCGGTTCGACGCTTTGGACCATCAGCTGGTAGTTGCCCCGGGGCACATAAACCGTCACCGCCCCAAACAGCACCACCCGCATCCCCTCTTCCAGTCTAAAGCGCATCTTTGCGGCATTGGAGCGAAACATCACGCAACCAAGTGCGCTCTTTTCATCTTTGACGGTAAAGTAAAGATGCCCGCTGGTGTGGTAGGTGACACGGGAGACCTCCCCCCGTACCCGCACCTGCATGAAGGTCGACTCCAGCAGGGATTTGATCTGTTCGTTTAACTCGCTAACGCTCAGCAGGCTCATTTGCGCGCGATCAGCAGGGTGGAGATGCCCATGGAGAAAGATTGGGTATGCAAAACCTCAAAACCGGCCTTTTCCAGCTCCTCTTTGAGCATATCGGTGGTCAAAAACCCCTCAATGGAGTCGGGCAGATATTTGTAGGCTTTGTAGTTGCGGCTCACCAGGCCGCCCAACGTGGGCAGTATGCGGTGCATATAAAAGTCGACCACGCGCCCTTTCAGGCCCCTCTCCTCTCTTTTGGTAAACTCCAAAATCACCGCCATGCCGCCGGGTTTGAGCACCCGGTAAAACTCGTTGATCGCCTCCTGGCGGTCCACCACGTTGCGGATGCCGTAGCTGATGGAGAGAATATCGGCGGTGGCGTCTTCCAGGGGCATCTGTTGCGCCTTGGCCACCACAAACTCGGCGTAATCCACCTTCTCTTTGGCAACTTTGAGCATCCCCTCGCTGGGATCGACCCCGATAAAACGCCCTATCGTCGCGCCCGCCTCCCGGGCCCGCTCCTTCCACCACTGAAGCATATCCCCGGTCCCGCAGGCCACATCCACCACCGTCAGGTTCTCGCTCCGATCCAGCAGTTGCAGGGTTTTGTCACACGCCCGTTTCCGCCAGGAGCGGTCAATCCCCATACTCAAAATGCGGTTGGTCACGTCATAGGTTGACGCGATCTCGTCAAACATATGGACAATCTCTTCCTGTTTTTGCGCTCTATCCATGCTTTGCCTTTAGCCACACCGTTATATCCTCACCCAGGGCGCTTTGGTGCAGTTTGATCAATTCTTGCGTGCCATTATACCCAAGCCCCTCTTTGAGCCTCGGCGCGATAAAGAGCAACAACCAGTCATAGGTCTCTTCAAGCGACTTGAGCAAAGCGGGCCCGCCCTCTACCAGTATCAACCCCTTTTCGGGGAGTTGATCGGCTATCTCAACCTCCCGGCCCGGCACGAAAAAGAGGGGAATGGAGCGATCTACCGTCTCTTGACGGCGACTTAGGATGGTCACATTTGGCGGTCGGTCGCCGCTTAGGCGGCAATCAAGTAGCGGCCGATCGGTTCGTACCGTCCGCGCGCCGATTACGAGCCTGTCCGCCACACCCCGCAGTCGGTGCACCCAACGACGGGAGGCTTCGGAGCTGATCGTGCCGCCGTCGACGGTGCCGTTGAGGCGTTGGGCCAGTTTAAAAAGCACAAACCGCCCCGCGCGCCACCGCACAAAGGGTTCCAACAACCGCTCGCAGGCCTCTTTTTCCACCCCCTCTATCACCTCTATCCCGCAGGCTTTAAGCCGCTTTATACCGCCGGCGGCCTGCGGGTTGGGATCACGCGTACCGATCACCGCCCGCTTAAACCCCAACGCCTCAATCAACCCCGCGCAGGGGGGTGTGCGCCCCGTATGGGCGCAAGGCTCCAGGGTGACATAGATGGTCGCCCCCTCAAAAAGGCGCCCCGCTTTTTGGCGCAAAGCCTCATGAAGCCGTAACGCCTCTTCACACCCGTTTAGGCTCTCGTCGCCGCTTAGACGCGCATAGGCGTCACGGATGGCACGCACCTCGGCATGGGGGCCGCCGGCTCTCTCATGGGCCGATACCGCCAAAAGCGCGCCGTGTTTGTCCAGCACCACAGCGCCCACAGCGGGGTTGGGATAGGTCAGAAGCTGAAAACGCCAGGCTGTTTCCAGGGCCAGGCGCATATAGAAGGGGTGGTCCATTACCACTCGTAGTAGGTGCGGGCCTTGCGGATCTCATCCAGCGCGTAGCGCTCCTCGCCGTGTTCGGTTTGCACGACCGCCTCGTTGTTTTCAAAGGCGCTGAGCGTACCCTTGACCTTGTCGCCGGAGCTGAGTTTAAGCGCCACCTTCTCGCCCAGGGAGTTTTGAAAGTGTTCGGGTTTTTTCAGGGGACGCTCCACGCCCGGGGAGCTGACCTCCAGAAAATATTTGTCCGACACGGGGGGATAGACATCCAGCAGGGGCGAAAGATCCCGACTGATCCGGGCGCACAGATCCAGGTCGACCCCGCCCTCTTTCATAATATAGACCCTGTAAACGGTCTGGCCGTTCTCGCTGGCGACTTCCGTATCGTACAGCCTGGCGCCGTGGGCCTCTACCACCTTTTTGACTTCATCGGTCACGTTCATGAGCGCAACTCTTTCTCAATCTGATCAAACAGCGCATCCATCCGCTTGACTCTGTCCAGCTCTTTGTCAAAACGAAAATGGAACCGGGGGGTTTTAAACCAGCCCGCCGACTTGAGGCAGTAGGCTTCCAGCCCGCGGCTAACCTTTTTAAGCTGTTTGAGGATGGTCTTTTGGGCCGCCTCGTCAATGCCGGTGGGATCCAGGTAGACATCGGCGTCATCCCGTCCGCGGCTACAGACCACCTCCGTCACGCTCAATCCGCGCAGGCGCTCATCCCCCAGTTGGCTCAGGGCCTCGGGAATCAGCTCCCTTAAAAGCGAATCGGCCCGCTTGCGCTTGATCTCCTCGACGGTCATAGACTCGCCGCCTCCTCTTTCTCTTCATACGCCTCAATCACGTCACCCACTTTGATGTCGTTGAAGTTCTCCAGCATCAGGCCGCACTCATACCCTTTGCTCACCTCTTTGGCGTCGTCTTTGAAGCGTTTCAGTGAACTGATGCGGGTATCGTAAATGACCACACCGTCGCGGATGAGGCGGGCTTTGGCGTTACGTCGTATCACGCCGTCGGTGACCATACACCCGGCGATGGTACCCACTTTGGCCACGCTGAAGGTCTCTCTCACTTCCGCCTGGCCGATACCCTCTTCACTGATGACCGGGCTCATCATGCCCGCCAACAGCGCCTTGACGTCATCGATCAGGTCGTAGATGATGGAGTAGGTTTTGATCTCAACCCCCAACTGCTTGGCCTTGTTTTTAATGGCCGCCGTCGGACGGACGTTAAAGCCCAGAATCACGGCATTTTCATCGGCATTTGCCAGCGTGACGTCGCTTTCGGTAATACCGCCCACGCCGGAGTGGATGACGTTGATCTTGACCTCTTCGTTCTTGAGTTTTTCCAAACTTCCCTTGATCGCTTCCAAAGAGCCCTGTACGTCGGCTTTGACAATAACCGGAAGCGACTTGATCTTCCCTTCGGCGATCAGCGCGCCCAGCTCATCCAACGTCACCTTGGTCGATTTGCTGAGTTCTTTTTGGCGCAGGTACTCTTTGCGTTTCTGGGCCAGTTCGCGCACCTGTTTGTCGCTCTCCATCGCCACCAGGATCTCGCCGGCGTCGGGCACCTCGTCCAGGCCGACCACCACGCCCGGGTCGCTGGGGGCAAGGCTTTTTGTCTGTTTGCCCATATCATCCAAAATCGTCCGCACCCGACCGAAAGTCCGACCGCAGATGACATGATCACCCACTTTGAGGGTACCGTTTTTGACAATCACGGTCGCCACCGGACCGCGCCCTTTTTCCAAAGAGCTCTCAATGACAATCGCCTTGGCCAGCCGCTTGGGATTGGCTTGAAGCTCCATGATCTCGGCCTGGAGCAAAATGGTCTCAAGCAGATCATCCAATCCCTGGCCGGTTTTGGCGGAGACTTCCACAAACTCATACTCGCCGCCCCAGTCAACGGGCATAAAGCCGAGCTCCGCCAGTTGCGATTTGACCATGTCGGGGTTGGCTTCGGGTTTGTCGATCTTGTTGATGGCGATAATCATCGGCACGTCGGCGGCCTTGGCGTGGTTGAGCGCCTCCTGTGTCTGGGGCTTGACCCCGTCATCGGCGGCGACGACAATGATGACAATATCGGTCGCCTGGGCGCCGCGGGCCCGCATCTCGGTAAAGGCTTCGTGGCCGGGGGTGTCGATAAAGGTGATCTTCTTGCCGTTTTTCTCAACCTGGTACGCCCCCACGTGCTGGGTAATACCGCCCGCTTCCCTTTCGGCCACCCTGCTCTCGCGAATCTTGTCAAGCAGTGAGGTTTTGCCGTGGTCGACGTGTCCCATAATGGTAATAACCGGCGGACGCTCCTCAAGGTAGTCGTCTTCCACCTCATCGTACTGGGCCACGTAATCCAGCGCGTCAAGGGGATTGATGGTCTCTACTTGCACGCCGAACTCTTCGGCCAGAATCTCGATCTCGTCTTTTTCCAGGAAGTCATTTTTGGTGACCATCTTGCCCAGGGCAAAGAGCACCTTGATCACGTCACCAGCGCTCTTGCCCACCTTTTCGGCAAACTCGTATACCCGACAATCCTCGGGAATCTTGACGACACTGGGAGCTGTCTGCGTCTTATCGGTCGCTCTTCGACGTTTTTTGGGTAATTTTCTACTCACGCTACGTTTTCCTTTGCTGGGGCCGCCCCGGCGCCCGACGGGCTGTTTGGGCCGGGGTTCGGCCGGTTTGAGGGTGGTGGGGGTTTTGGGCTCTTCCATCGCCCGCATCGCCTCGGTCAAATCGGGCAGGATCTCCTCTTCGATCGTATAGTCCACACTGATACCGCCGATGTCGCGGTCTTCAAGCAGGTTGAGCTTGACACCCTCCTCTTTTTTGGGCGCGGGCGCGCTCTTTTTGGCTTTCTTTTTCGCTTTTTTGGCGGCGATACTCTCATCCACTTCGGCGATCACCCGGTTCTCCGCGCCGATCTCGCTCTTTTTGATGCTCGGCGCGCTCTCCGTCGCCTCGACACGGGGGCGTTTTTTCTTGACAATGAAAATACCCCTGCGCCGTTTGGGTTTGGCTTCCGCTTTCTCGTCCGTTTTGGCGGCTACCTCCTCTTTGGGCGCTTCAGGGGTTTTGGCGACAGGTTTTTCCTCTTTGGGCGTCTTTTTGGACGCCGGCTCGGGTTCGGGCGCTTTGGAGACGGAGGGTTTACTCTCCTCTTTCACGGCCGGCGCGCCTTTTTGAGGCGCTTCTTTGGCCGCTTCGCTCGTTTTGCCCGATTTTTTGGGCGCTTTTTCCGCCTTTTTGGGTGCCTCTTTTTTACTTTCTTTCTTTTTGGGAGACGGTTTTTCGTCCCGCTTCTGCTCTTTTTTGGCCAGCGAGGGCGGCACCTCTCCGGTCATGACGTAATTGACGATCATCTCAGCTTCCGCGGGCGTGACGCCGCTTGAGTGAGTCTTGACGTTGTCAAACCCCAATTCCCGGGCCTTTTCGACAATCTCCGTACTCTTTATCCCAAGCTCGTTCGCAATTTCACTGATTCGTACTTTGCCCATTCCCTGCCGTCTCCTTCAATTTGGGGCCGTTATCCAACCCTCTGATGATCTTGCCCAAGTCGGTTGTGGCGTATTCGCGATTGCCGCATAGCTTTGCCATCCGCTTTCTTAGCTTCGGCTCGTCGATGCAGGAGGTACAGAGATAGAAGCTTCTTCCCTGCCCCCGAAATGGTCGCAAATGATTGTTTTCACACTGTAGCCGTATAAGTTGCGCCTGCAAAAAACGGCGGCGGCAATGGATGCACATTCTAACCGGATCGGACATAATCGTGCAATTATACCAAAATATCGGGCGTTTAGCTGAAAATCACCCCGTCATTGTCAAAATCGAGGATCAACGCGCGAAAAGAGGGAAAGCGTTTCTCAAACGCGCGGTGCAGTTTGGCGGCGTCTTCGCGGTAGACCATATTGAAAAAAGTGGAGCCGCTGCCTGAGAGCGTACTCATCAACGCCCCGTGCTCCACGGCCAACCGCTGAACCTCAAAGAGCTCCGGGAGCATCTTCATCCGAATCGCCTGGTGAAACCGGTCTCTGGCGGCGATGCGAAGCATCTCCCACGACTCGTTGAAAAAGCAGGCGGTCAGCAGGCTGGCGTGCCCCACGTTATAGACGGCCTCCTCTTTACGGTAGCTTTTTGGCAGGGTGGTGCGGGAGTGGGCGGTAGAGATGGGTTTATCGGGAATCACCACCACCGCTTTTAGATAGCCCGGTATCCTCTTTTTCTGGCTATAAACCCGGCGATTCTCCACCACCGCCGTATTAAACCCCCCCATCACGGCAGGAGTGATGTTGTCCGGGTGGTGCTCATAGTGGAGCGCCAGATTAAGCAGTTTGCGCTTGCTCACATTCACCCCCGCCGCGGCGTAAGCGGAGGCGATGGCGCTGACAATCACCGCCGAAGAACTGCCAAGGCCGCGCGAGAGGGGAATCTTGTTGGTAAAACGAAAGCGAAAGATCCCCTTTTTCCCGGTCAGATAGCGGTAGTGGTCGTTGAAAATATTGATAAAGAGGTTGTTGCCCTTCAGGCGCGGGTTGTCCGCCCCCTCCCCGCGAATGGAGACACTAAAAAAAGAGGAGGGTTGAATATGCACCCGGTTGCGCAGGTTCAAAGAGAGCCCCAGGGTATCAAACCCCGGGCCGAGATTGGCGCTGGTGGCGGGTACACTGATGGTCAAAACGTCTCCTGAGGCCTATAGAAATTGTGGCAATTTTAATCTAACTTTGCTTAAACGGCAGGCAATACGTACATCGGCTCGGTCTTTGTATCAAAAACAACCTCATCCAGCCGTTCGGGCAGAGCAAATCTCCCTTCGCCGGCACACGCCTCACCTTTTGCGATCGTTATGTTTCCCTCTTTTTTGACAAAACAGCTTCGTCCGACGGCCCGAATGGGCGCGCCGTCGTTAAAGGCAAAGGCATCGGCGGCAAAAAAGGGAACATTCAGGGCAAGCGAAAGGGTTTTGAGGGTGACGTAAAGAATTTTCAGGGCCATAAAACTGCCGGGCCCTTTGGCATAGTAGAGCGCGTCGATCCGGTAGAGGGTTAAAATCTCTTCCAACAGCCCCGGCAAAATCTCCGAAGTTTTCCCCTCCCGCTCATAACATTTGATAAGACGGCCCTTTTCATAAAGCCCCAGCAGTAACCTGCCGTTGCCGCTGACAGCCAGCAGGGATACGCACTTAGGCGAAGCTTCGCGCAAACTCGGGAATCTCCCGCACTTTTAGCGTCACCACCTCATAAGCTTGCGGATCGGCCATCAGCGCCAGAGTCAGACGGTGATTGAGGTCATGACTGCCGGCGAAAGCCTCATAACGGCCCAGAATGGGACGGCCCAGCAGTTTCATATCCCCGACCGCGTCCAAAATCTTATGGCGGACAAACTCATCCTCAAAGCGCAATCCTTCGGGGTTGAGCACTTTGGTGTCGTCCAACACCACGGCGTTTTCCAGACTGCCGCCCAGCGCCAGGTTTTTACTGCGCAGGTACTGCACCTCTTTTAAAAAACCGAATGTCCGGGCTCGGGCGATCTCTTTGACAAAAGCGCTTCGAGAAAAGTCAAAGCGGCGGGACTGGCGTCCGATCACCGGGTGGGCAAAGTCGATGGTAAAGTCAAACCCCGCCGTCTCATCGGGACGCAACAGCGCGTATTTGCCCTCTTTTTCTACCCGCACCTCCTTTTTGATGCGCAAAATCTCCCGACCGGCCGACTGCTCTTTGACGCCCGCTTCATCCAAAAGCATACAAAAGCTCGCCGCGCTCCCGTCCATAATGGGCATCTCACCGTCATCAAGCACGACCCTAAGGTTATCGATACCGTAGGCGTAAACGGCGGAAAGAAAGTGTTCAATGGTCGAAACCGACACCCCCTCTTTTCCTATGACGGTCGCCATCTGGGTATCGACCACATTCTCAGGGCGAAGCGGTATGCTCACGCCCGCGTCACGGCGGTAGAAGATAATGCCCGCGTCCTCTTCCAGCGGCTCCAGGCGCAACCGCACGGGTTTGCCTTTGTGCAGGCCGATCCCCACACTATTGACGGCCCTCGCAATGGTTCGCTGTCTCATCATATTGATCTCGTTTTTTTCATTTTCATCTATCTGTCACCCCCTTTTTGCGTCGGGGTAACATTCGGCTTGCAAAAAATGTTCCGGTCTTTTTCACCAACTACCGCGATTGTATCACACAAAAGGTAAACGAAAGCAATCAAAAGACCCGAAAAAGCCGCCTTTTACCGGCTTTTTCGCCGAATCATACGAATGGCGTCGGAAAAGACCGCTTCGATATTGTCATGAATCCAGTGGCTGTCCATCCACTCTCTCGGACGCACTTCCACCCCCTGCACCAACACACCGAAATGGAGATGATCACCCAGCGCGAGGCCCGTTTTCCCGGTTTTGGCGATCACCTCGTTGCGCCGTACCTCATCCCCTTCGCTTACCTCCACGGTCGAACAGTGGCCGTAGATGGTATAAAGCCCCATGCCGTGGTCGATCATGGGCATATTGCCGTAAATGCCGTTGTAGCCGGCAAAAACCACCCTGCCCGGGTTGGATGCCCGAATAGCGGCCATTTTGACACTGGCAAGATCGAGTCCCATATGGTAGGACTCGCTCACCAGACGCCCTTTGTAGTAATAGAAACGGTGGGTGCCGAAATCAGCCACCTTCTTGGCGTTTTTGAGCGGATAGAAGGGACGGATTTTCCAACCCCTGATCATCCGGGTGGAGAGTTTGGAGGCGAGTTTGTGAATCAACGCCTCGTTGTTTTCTCTCACCTTCTCATTGATAAGCCGAAAACGTTCCAGCGGATCACTCACACCCGCCGTTTCGTCAAACTGGCTGGCCAGATCGGCGATTTTGCCGTTAAGAAAACGGTTCTTGAGCGTGATTTTGGAACGGCGGTAACGATAGCGCTCCACAAAGAGCGGCACATGGGCCTTGGTCACGTTGCCCGCCTCATCCCTGGCCTCCACCCAGGCGCGAAAACGTTTCTGGGTCACGGGCCAGGCGATCAGCGCGGCGTAAAACCCCTCTTTATAGAAAGGCACGGCGCGAAAGCTCTTGCCAAACGATGTTTTGACGGCCACCTCCTTAAGGTGCGCGTCGCTCGCGCCAAAAACCACCAGCGCACTGCCGCCCTGGGTAATTTTATAGGAGTTGGCCAGCACATAGGCCGAAGGGCGCTGGGTATCAACGGCCAGTGTCACCGTTTTGCTACTGCTGTTACCCTGCAAAAGATTCCAGCGGCTTACGTCGGTCACCTCAACCCGTATGGAGGCCCGTTCGGTTTTTCGGTTCCACCCCGCTTTGGGCGGTTGTACCGATACCTCAACCTGCCGTGTCCCCTCCGCGGGCTCCGCTTGCGCCACGACAAAATCGTTGGCCCCGTCATTGAGCACCACTCGGTAACGGCGAATCCCGGTATCATCTTTCAGGGCGATTTTCAAAGGGGTTTTCAGATTCCAAAAGGCCCTATCGGGCATCTCGATTTTCGGCGCGTTGCGCTCAAACATCGGAGACGTGGCCAAATAGGCGCCCGCCCCCGCCAGGGCCAGAACCGGTAACAACCACAACAGGGGTGAGCGATTGCCTCTTTTGCGGTAAATTTGTCGTCTCATGCCTCTCCTTCTTCTTCGATATGTTGGGCCAATCTCTCCAGCAGACGCTCCAAAAGCGTCTCCTCCGGCATACAAACCGTAAAACCGGCCGCCCGACGATGGCCGCCGCCGCCAAAGTCGACGGCAATTCTCCCCACGTCCACCCGGCGCTTGGAGCGCAGGGAGACCTTCAAAGAGCCGTCACGATTTTGGCGAATCAAAAAACCCACCTCCACCGTCGCCAAAGAGCGGGCGAAATCGACAATCTCATCGGTATCGCCGTCACGGGCGCCAGTACGCGCAAACATGGCCCGATCCACCCGCACCCAGGCCGCTTTGCCCCCAAGCGCCAACCTTAAGGTTCCCAACGCCTCGGCCATCAGGCGCACCCGGGCCAATGAGCGGTTCTCTCTTAACATACCGGCCGTCATCACCGGGTCGGCCCCCAGGGCGATCAACCGGCCCGCCCACTCAAAGGTCGTGGCGTCCACCCCCTCAAAACCGAAAAATCCGCTGTCGCTCGCCAAAGCCGTATAAAACGACTGGGCAGAGGCACTGTTGACGGGCCAGCCGGCCTTCCGGATCAGTCGGTAGGCCACCTCCGCGGCACACACCGCGTACGGGTCTACCAGGTTCCATCGCCCAAATCGCTCGTTGCTTTGATGGTGATCGATGTTAATCAACTCCGCGCCGTCGGGTAACGACACATCCAGCCTGTCAGCACTGCCGCAATCGACACTGATCAACAAATCGACACTTTTTGGCACGTTCTTACGAATTTTAACAAAACCCGGCAGTTTGGACAACTCCGTCGGAAGCGGCGAAGTAAAAACCGTATCGACCCGAATCCCCGCCTCTTTCAGGGCCCAATAGAGGCCTAAAGCCGAACCCACGGCGTCAGCGTCGGGGTCGACATGGCCGGTAATAGCCACGTGCGTGGCGGCTTTGATACGCGCGATCACACCATCCCATTCCATCGGCGCCATTGTATCCTATTCTCTCCTTATCTGCCTCTTTTGCTTTTGTAAACAAAGGCCAACACCTCCGCCACCGCCTGATAGAAGCGCTCGGGAATCTCGCTCTCAACCTCCACCTGTTTGTACAACTCTCTGGCCAGAGGCGGGTTTTCGACAATCTGCACCCCGTGTTCCCTGGCGATCTCCCGTATTTTCAGGGCAATCAGATCGGCCCCCTTGGCCACGACACGCGGGGCACGCCGCTCTTTTTCATTATATTTCAAAGCCACGGCGTAGTGGGTAGGGTTGGTAATGACCACATCGGCCTTGGGCACCTCCGCAAGCATCCGTTTGCGGGCCATCTCGGCCTGAATCTGGCGAATTTTGGCCCTGATTTCCGGGTTTCCCTCCAACTGCTTGAGCTCATCCTTGATCTCCTGCTTGCTCATGCGCAGTTCCTTAAAGTAGTTATAGCGCACAAAAAGCAGATCGATCAGCGCCAAAACAAGCAGTAACACCAGCATCACCGCCGCCAGAATCATCGCCCGTTCGCTCAACCACAGAAGTTGCGCGCCTATCGGGGCCATAGCCACACCCGCCAACTCCCGGATAAAACGCAAAAAGACGCTAAAGGCCACCCCAAAAACCGCCGCCACTTTCAGGGTGATCTTCAACCCTTCGATCAATTTTTTAACAGAAAAGAGATTCTTCATCCCCTTGACGGGATCGATCTTGCTCAAATCGGGTGTCAGGGGCTTGGTGGTAAAGAGAAAACCAAACTGCATCCACCCCGCCAACAACCCCGCCACCGCCACGGGAAGCGCCAAAGGAAGCACCATCAAAAAAATCTCGGTGATGATATGGATGGTCATTTGCAGTAATCCCCTGGGGGTCAACTCCGTCCCGATCCAGGCGATACAGTAGGCGTACAGCCTCTCAAGCCGATCCAGGATCCAACCGGTAAGGGCCACAAAAGCCAGCACCGCCGCCAACAGGGTGACAAACCCGGATGTGTCCATACTGCGGGGAACATTCCCCTCTTTACGGGCATCCTCGATCTTTTTGGCGGTCGGTTCCTCGGTCTTTTCCTGATCGTCGGCCACGGTCGCCGTCCGTTACATCGCCATCTTCATCGAAAGATCGATCCAGCGCGACTGGTGGATAATGGCGCCGGAGCTAATAGCGTCCACACCCGTTCGCGCCACCTGCCGGATGGTCTCAAGCGTAATGTTGCCGCTGGCTTCCAGCAAAACCCCCGGATAGTCGGCGTTGCGCGCTTTGACCGCCTCGGCGATATCTTCGGGTGCCATATTGTCACACATCACGATATCCGCCCCCGCCTGCATCGCCCGCACGGCGTCTTCCACGCTCTCGCACTCGATCTCGATTTTGGTGGTAAAGGGGATCTGGCGCCTGGCCTCTTGAATGAAAGCTTTTAGGTCGTCAATAAGACTTAGATGGGTATCTTTGAGCATCAGCGCGTCATCCAGCCCCATGCGGTGGTTGACCGCGCCGCCGATGCGCACGGCGTACTTTTCAAAGTTGCGAAGCATCGGACGGGTTTTACGGGTATCAAGCAGTAATACGCCCGTTCCCTCCAGCGCCTTGACGTAGGGGCGCACCTGGGTGGCGATGGAGCTGGCGTGCAGAAGCATATTCAGCAGTGTCCGCTCCGCCGCCAGCAGATCGGCAGCCATGCCGTCGATTTTGAGCAAAACATCGCCGGAAACGAAAGTGTCACCGTCACGTTTGAACCAATAAAGCCGTAAGTTACAAAACTTCGCCAGCGCCTCCAGGTAGGGCTCTCCGGCCACGATGCCTTCGCTTTTGGCCACGATCTGGGCCGTCGCCTCCCTTTTGGGCGCCACCCGGCCAAAAAGGTCGCCCCGGCCAATATCCTCAAGCAAAACCTCTTTGACAAACTCCTGGATAATCATAGCGCCAGCATCCTCTCCAGCGCGATATTGGCCCACTTGGCCGTCTCCTCATCCACGAAAATCTCCGTGGGCACCTCCCTTTTTTCTATGGCTTTGAGAGTGTTGTACAGATCCTCCAGGGTCGTTTCGTTCATCGTGGGACACTCGGGTTTGGTAGAGGAGAGGACATAGGTGTTTTTCTCGCGCATCCGATTAACCAGATTGTACTCGGTCCCTACCGCCACCTTCTGATCCTCGGGCAGTTCGGAGACATACTTGATGAGTTGACTGGTCGATCCGCAAAAGTCGCTCACCGCCACCACCGACGGGTCGCACTCGGGGTGCACGGCGATCTTGATGCCCGGAAAGCGCTTGCGGTAAAAGGCCACGTCGTCCACGGTAAAGAGCTGGTGCACCGAGCAAAAGCCGTCGTAGCAGATGATATCGGCGTCGTTGGGATCGGCCCCGTCGCCGATGACGCACGATTTCAGCCCCATCATGTTGGCGATATTCTGCCCCAGGCACCGATCGGGCACAAAAAGAATCTTCTTGCCGCTCTCCAACCCTTTTTCTATAATTTTGTAGGCATTGGAGCTGGTGCAGACCATGCCGCCCATCTTGCCCACGCTCGCCTTGACCGCGGCGCTGGAGTTGATGTAGGTAATGGGCAGTACGTCGCTCTCTTTGATGCCGTGCTCTTTTAAAAACCTCACCGAATCGTCATAGCACTGCTGATCGATCATCCGGGCCATGGCGCAACAGGCGATACGGGGCATCGCCACCCGCTTGTGGGGGGCGATCACCTTGACGCTTTCACCCATGAACCCCACACCGCAAAAGACAACCCACTCATTCTCGTCGGCTTTACAACGGCGGGCCAGCTCCAGGCTGTCGCCGGTAATGTCGCCCATCTCGAACACTTCGTCACGCTGGTAGTAGTGGGCTACGATGGTGACCGAAAGCTTCTCTTTAAGCTCTCTGATCTTCTCTTTCAAGGCTTCTTTTTCCAAACCCGATCCTTAATAAGGGTATAACGATTTTTCATCTATAATGGCGCACAATTTTACCATAAAGACGAAACCATGGATTTTTTGACCAACCCCAATATTCTTTGCTACCTGGCCGCCTATCTGATCGGCGGCATCCCTTTTGGCCTGCTGTTGGCCAAAAAATTCGCCGGCGTGGATGTCAAGAGCGAAGGGAGCCAGAGCATCGGCGCCACCAACGTCTTGCGCGTCGTAAAAGCGCGTGACCCCCAACTGGCCAAAAAGCTGGCAGGCGCCACCCTGGCGCTGGACGCGCTCAAAGGCCTGCTGGTGGTACTCACGGCCAAGGCGCTGGGCCTGCCTGAAGCGACCCAGTGGGGCGCGGCGGTCTTGGCGGTGATCGGCCACTGTTTCAGCCCCTGGCTCCGTTTTGAGGGGGGCAAAGGGGTCGCCACCGGCGTGGGCGTACTGGCGGTGATGCTACCGCTTCCCACCCTCATCGCGTTGGGGGCCTGGTTTGCGCTGGGTAAGACGCTTCGTATCTCTTCGGTCGCCTCACTGGGGGCGCTGGCCACCCTGCTGGCCGCCTCCTATATACTCTACCCCGATATGCCCGCCATCCACTCCCACGCGCCGGTGTGGATTATTGCCGCCATTATCATTTACAAGCATATTCCCAATATCGTCCGCCTTCTTAGAGGCGAAGAGAAACGGGTGGCATGAGGGTTTTTATTGATGCTTTGGGTTTCGAGGCGATTCTGGGCATCTTGCCCCATGAGCGCCAGACCCCCCAACCGATAACGGTTGATATCTTCTTTGAGTATGATTTCAACGGCAAAGATTTTGTCGATTACACTGTCGTGGCCGAAGAGGTCGAAAAGTGTATGAAAAAGGGGCGTTTTGAGTTGATCGAGGAGGCGCTTTCGGCGCTTTTTCACACGCTTCATGAAAATTTCCCCCAAATCACACACCTTCGACTGAAAATTTGCAAACCCGCCGTCCTCCCAAATTGTCGGGTCTGCGTCGAGGATTTTGCCGACTTTCTTTAAAACTTTTTGAAAAAGAGTTTAAATCAGTCTGAAAATATGCTATAATCCCGCTTAAATTTGCCCGGGGCCTCCGGTCAAACCAACTTCACTCTGTAAGGACAGCCATACCATGCGCATTCTGATCGTAGAAGACGAGACCACTGTCAATAAAACCCTCTCCGAAGGGCTCAATGAGTTTAACTATCAAACCGACTCCGCCGAAAACTTTAAAGACGGCGACTATTACCTGGATATCCGCAATTACGACCTGGTATTGGCCGACTGGATGCTTCCCGACGGCAACGGGCTGGAACTGATCCAAAAAGCCAAAGCCAACAACCCCAAAACCGCCGTTATCATCCTCTCGGCCCGCGACGACAAAGAGAGTGAGATCGAGGCGCTGGAAGCGGGCGCGGACGACTACATCAAAAAACCTTTCGACTTCGATATTCTCATCGCCCGTATCAAGGCGCGTCTGCGCTTTGGCGGTAGCAACGTCATTGAAATTGACGACCTGGCCATCAATCCCCAGGAAGAGAAGGTGATTTACAAAGGCAAAGAGATTGAGCTTAAAGGCAAACCCTTTGAGGTTCTCACCCACCTGGCCCGCCACCGCGACGAGATTGTCTCCAAGGAGCAACTGCTCGACGCCATCTGGGAAGAGCCTGAGCTGGTCACCCCCAATGTCATTGAGGTGGCCATTAACCAGATCCGCCAGAAGATGGACAAACCCCTCGGTATCCAGACCATCGAAACAGTTCGCCGCCGGGGATACCGCTTCTGCTACCCCCAAAAGAAAAACGCCGACTAAACCCGCGCCCCCTTTACGGGGGCATTCCCCTTTTTTTGCTACAATACTCTTACCTCAAACTTTTGACTTTGACAAAGGCACCCGTTGCTGAGCAAACGCAGTATCCGTAACCAGTTTCTTCTTCAGCTCATTATCGCTTCGGCGGTTTTATTGATCATCTTCTCTACCATGCTCTACGCCTTTATCAAGCAGTCCATTTACGATGAAGTCTCCCAACAGCTTGTCAACCAGGCCCGCTACATCGTTCAAACCTTTCCCGATTACAAAGAGGGTGAGACCATTGACGCCAAAAACCTTGAAAACACCCTCCAGATCTTTGCCAAGGTGATCCCCGCCCCCCACCGTTTTTATAGTTCCATTGAGTGGCGGGAGCGCAAAGAGAACGGCAAACACTATATTGAACTCATCTATCCCTATAACTTCCGGGCCCAGACCTACCTGCTGATCAGCAAAGAGATCACCAACATCCGCAAGATGCTGGGCAAGATTTTGCGCTCCATTATCATCATCAACCTCATCAGCCTGGTACTTATTGTCCTTTACGCTTTCGGCCTTTCGGCCATGCTGTTGATGCCCATTACCCGCCTGACCAAAAAGCTCTCCAGCCTTAACGAAAATTTTCTGCATACCATCGACACCCAGAGCCTGCCAGAGGAGTTCATTCCCCTGGGCGAATCGATCAACCGGCTGATCAAACGTATCCAAACCTTTGTGAAGTACCAAAAAGAGCTCTTTATCGGCGCGGCCCACGAGCTTAAAACCCCGCTTAACGTCATGAAGCTCAAAAATGATGTCACCCTCATCAAGCAAAGAGAGCCCGAAAAGTATATTGAAGCCCTCAGACTCGCCAACAAAACCATTGAGGAGATGAACAAGATGATCTCCTCCATCCTGGAGATCGGCAGGCAGGAGGGGGCCCACTTTGAACTGCCCCAAACCGTAGACATTATTGATTTTATCCGCCGCAAAGGGGAGGATTTCAGGCTCCTCGCCGAAGCGGAAAACAAAGAGCTCTACCTCGATATTCAGCCCGATACGCTGGTTGGATGCATCCAGACCACCCTGCTCAACCAGATTTTGCAAAATTTCTTGCAAAACGCCATCAAATTCACGCCAAAAGGCAAAAAAATCCTGCTCAAAACCCGCCCTGTCGATGAGCATAAACTCAAAATCGAAGTGATCGACGAGGGACCGGGTATAGATGAGAAAATTGACCTTTTCGCCCCCTTCAAACGGGTCGGCAACGCGCCGGGAGCCGGACTTGGGCTCTTTTTGGCCAAATCGGCCGCCGACGCCATGGGGGCGGAGATCTCGCTGAAAAACCGTACCGACGGCACCCCCGGCACCGTCGCCTCCCTACTGCTGGCCACCACCCACCGTTGTGACCTTCCCACAGACTAAGAAGAGCGGGGGTTTTAAAGCCCCCATAAGGTGACATAGGTTATAAATCTCCAAATCGAAATTCCCGGCTACGGGAGAGAGAAAGGTAACCTGTATGGCACTGATGATCACCGACGAATGTATCGCCTGCGACGCCTGCCGGGACGAGTGTCCCAACGGCGCCATCGAGGAGGGCGATCCTATTTACATCATCGACCCCGACCGTTGCACCGAGTGTGTGGGTCACTACGACGAGCCTGCCTGTATCGCCGTCTGCCCGGTCGATTGCATCGTCCCTGATCCCGACAACGTCGAGAGTGTCGAAGAGCTGAAGTTCAAGTTCGAGCACCTTCAGCAAGAGCAGTAATCCCCTTTTATGGCCAAACGCACCGCCGTCATCGATATCGGCTCCAACTCAGCCCGGATGGTGGTGTTTGAGCGCACCAGCCGGTTTGGCTTTTTTCTTCTTAACGAAACCCGCAGTCGCGTCCGAATCAGCGAAGGAGCCTATGAAAACGGCGGCAACCTTCAAGAACCCGCCATCCAAAGAGCCGTCACGGCGCTTGAGGAGTTTCTGGCGATTGCCAAAAATCTCAAAGTCCGAAAAATCCTGGCCGTCGCCACCTCCGCCGTACGCGACGCCCCCAACCGCAAAATATTTCTCAAGCGTGTCGAAAAAGAGCTGGGGCTTAAAATCAAGGTGATCGACGGCGACAAAGAGGCGTGGCTGGGCGGCACGGCGGCCGTTAACCTGCTTCCTGTCACCGACGCCGTCTCCATTGATATCGGCGGCGGTTCAACCGACCTGGCCCTCATTCGCGACCGTGAAGTGGTAGCCACCCACAGCCTTAAACTCGGCACCGTCAGACTCAAAGAGCTCTTTTTTGACAAAAAACGCCCCCTGCAAGAGGCGGTCGCCTTTGTGGAAGAGGCCCTCAGCTCCCTGCCGCCGGAGTTTTTGAGCGCCCAGGCAGTGGGCATCGGCGGAACGGTTCGGGCCATCTCCAAAGCGATCATGCAACGCCGTGAACACCCCATTGAACGGGTGCACGCCTTCGTCTATAGCCTGGAGGAGGAGAAAAAGTTTATCGACAAAGTGGCCCGTGCCTCGGTGATGAAACTGGGTAAACTGGGCATCAAGAAAGAGCGTATCGACACCATCCGCCCCGGGGCGCTGATTTTTTCGATGGTTTTGGGCCGTATCGGTGCCAGAGAGGTCATTACCGGCGGGGCCGGTATTCGCGAAGGGCTCTTTTTGAGCGATCTTTTGCGCAACCAGCGGGGCCGTTTTCCCGCCAATTTCAACCCCAGCGTCAAAAGCCTTCAGGACCGTTTCTGCACCGACACCAAGCTCGCTGACGCCCTGGGGAATACCGCCGGCAAAATCTTTGACGTCCTGGCCAAACCCTTTGGCCTCAACCCCGCCTACCGGCCCCACGTCATCACCGCCGCCAAACTCTCCCGGGTAGGAATCTACCTCAACTACTACGGCTACCACCGCCACAGCGCCTGCTTTTTGCTTAACAACCTCGATTACGGCTTTACCCACGAGGAGATGATTTTGATTGCCACCCTGGTGCGCTTTAACAAACGGCGCCTGCCCAAAACCAGCTTCACCCGCCCCTATAAAGGCCTACTGCCTGAAAGCGGCACCCTTTCGTGGCTCAGTTACATTGTCTCGTTGGCCCAGGCGGTACATACCCTTGGCGATCGGGGAGCGGTCGTATGTGAATACAGCGGGGGCGTACTGATTTGTCGCGCGCCCTTTGGCGTCACCCTGGCCGGCCAAAAGATCAAAGAGTTGGAAAAACCCGCGCCCATCGCCGTCAGACTGGAACGCATAGAAAGGTCTAAAAAGGCGTAAAAGGTCGCCCCAAGAAGAAAAAAGGGGTTCTCAAGCCCGCGCAAAAGAGTTGTATGGACTCTTGTTAGAACTGCTGACCCATCGTAAACTCAAAGGTCGAGGTCTTGTCGCCGTCCTCTTTCATCAGCGGGTAGGCGAAAATGAGGTTAATAGGCCCCATGGGCGAGAACCACTCAATCGCCGCGCCGGTACCGGCCCGTTTGTACTCACTGAAGCTGTCATCGCCGATCATCCCGTAGTCAAAGAAGAAGGCCAGACGCATCTTGGCCGCCTCCACCAGCGGAATGCTCGCCTCCACCGAGTTGGAGAAGGTGTAACGGCCGCCGGTACGGTAGATCCCCTCATACCCGCCGATAGAGCCGTACTCATACCCGCGAACCGTCCGCACGCCGCCCATATAGAACTTGGCGCTGATGGGCAGTTTGTCATATTCGGTGCCGTCGGGTTTGGTACCGGTTCCCACATAGGGAATGGTCCCCAAGCGCGCCTTGTAGCGCAAAATCAGATCGTAGTTGATATACTCTTCCAACCCTCTGAAGATGGCAAACGTAAAGTAGTCTTTGTTATAAACCGCATCCCCACCGATCCCCGCGTACTGGGCACTGGCGGTAAAGATCATACCCCGCCTCGGCAGGTAGAAGTCGTCGGTATTGTTGTAGCGCAGAGAAAGGGTTCCCGCGCTGGTGACAAAGGCATCTTTATAAAGATCTTTGTCCGGGTATTCGTCGGGAATGTCGCTTAGCTGGGTGGAGTAGTACTGGTACATCAATGATACATGCCAGTAACGGGCAATCTGCTTGCCCACATTGACCGACCAACCGAAGCGCTTTTCGGTGTAGTCGTAGTTCTCAAACTCGTTGCGGTAGATGTTAAAGCCCGCGCTGTACTCACTGTCAAAAATTCTGGGGTTGGTGATGTTGAAGTTGAAGTTGGTGCGGTGGCGCGACAAGTCGGCGCTCAATCCCACCGAAAGGCCGCTACCAAACACGTTACGGTCATTGACCGACGCGTTGAAGATAAAGCCGTCGTAACTGCCGTAGCCCCCGCCGATCATGATGTTGCCGGTCTGGGCCTCCTTGACGGTAACCACCAGGTCCATCTCGTTCTCACTGATTCGCCGCTGATCGATCACCACGTTCTCAAAAAAGCCGGTGCGCATCAGGGCCGACTTGGAGTCACGCAGGTCGGTCAGGTTATAGACATCTCCCGGCGCCAGAAAGATCTCACGCCGAATGACCCTGTCCAGCGTACGGGTATTGCCGGCAATGATGACATCATGAATAATCACCTTCTCACCCGGCATCACCTTGTAAGTAACGACCGTGGTATGATCTTTCTCGTCCTTGGTAAAGTCGGGGGCTACCCGCACATAAGCGTAGCCCATGTTGGCGATCTTCTCTTTGATCTTTTGCATATCGTGGCGAAGGTTTTCGATGTTAAAGACCTCGCCGGGCCTGATTTTGAGCTCATCTTTCAAAATGACCGGGTCCACCACGTTTTGCGTCAGATCAATCTTGACATCTTTGACGGTATAAACCTCTCCCTCGCTGATTTTAAAATCCAAAATGGCGTTGTAGTTGTCAAAATCGACCCGCAAAAGCGGCTCATCCACCTGGGCGTCCAGGAAACCGTGACGCATATAAAAGTCGCGGATTCTCGGGGCCTCATATTTGAGCTGATCAAGCTTTACCTTGCCGTCATTAAGCCCCCAGAGCCAACCCATGAAGTCCCGCTCCCGGTTGGCCATGACACTCTCGATCTCCTTTTTGTTCAACCGCCTCGCACCGCAAAGATTGAGTTTGCGAATAATAATATTCTCACCCTTGTTGACCTTGAACACCACTTTGACACTGCCGTTATCCAACGTCGTCGTCTCGGTCTCGACCACCGTATCAAAATACCCCTCGGCCTCAACGGTAGCCCGAATGGTCTCCCTCGCCTTCTCGATCTTTCGATCATCAAAAATATCACCCTTGCGAAGCCCGATAGCGGAGAGAAGTTGATCTTTTTTGCTCTCGCCGTATCCGCTGATGACAATCTGGGAAATGACCGGTTTTTCTTTGAAGTGGAAGGTCAACACCCCCCGCTCCTCGGTTACCCATATATCCTTGAAATAGCCCTGGGCGTAGAGTTTGCGGATCGCCTCATCCACCTTTTCGATATCGATCGCCTCACCGGGATGCAAACCCGTCAGTTCCAGCGCGATATCACGGGAGAGGTGATAAAGACCGTCAAACTCAATCTTCTCAATGGGACGGGCCTCAACCAGCAGGGCGCACAAAGCCAGCGATAGTGCGATTCGTTTCATTCAGATCCTCATTCGGGAAGCCGTTTTGCGCAGGGCTTCGCTACAAAAGTCATATAGTTTACCCTCTTTTGAATTAAACTCTATTAAACGCCCGCTTGGGTACAATTTCCCAATTTACGCGAACACCGCGCCAAATAACGGAGAGATGCAGATGACCATTGGAATCGTGGGGCTTGGGCTTATGGGCGGCTCACTGGGATTGGCTCTAAAAAAATTGCCGGACGTGGCGCATATTGTCGGCTACGACCACAACCCCGCCCACCGGCAGGATGCCCTAAAACTTGGCCTGGTAGACGAGATCGGCGACTGGGAGGCGATTCGCCGGTGTGATGTGATCTACCTGGCCATTCCCGTTGAAGGCATCATCGCTGTGCTTAAACAACTAAACGGAATTGACGAAAGTACCACGGTGATCGATCTTGGCAGTACCAAAGCACGCATTGTCCAAAACGTCCCGCCCGCCATCCGCAAAAACTTTGTCGCCGCCCACCCCATGACCGGCACCGAGAAATTCGGCCCCCAAGCGGCGCTGGAGGGGCTGTATGAGGGGAAGATTGTCGTTTTGTGCGACCTGGAGCAAAGCGGCGCCCTGCAGGCCGAAAGGGCCCGGCGCCTCTTTGAGGGGATCGGCATGAAAGTGGTCACGATGGGAGCCGAGGAGCACGACCGCCACGCCGCCTATATCAGCCATCTGCCCCACGCCATCAGCTACGCCCTGGCCAACGCCGTCATGGCCCAGGAGGATGCGCGAAGTATACTTATTCTCGCCGCGGGAGGGTTTAGGGACATGAGCCGCCTGGCCAAAAGCTCGCCGATTATGTGGGAGGATATCTTCAAACAAAACAGCCGCCATCTGCTTGAGGCGATGGACCGGTTTGAAGAGGAGCTCAAAACCTGCCGCAAACTGGTGGAAGAGGGAGAGTGGCAAAAGCTGAATGAGTGGATGGCCAAAGGCCAGAAACTGCACACCATCTTTAAAGAGCGCTGATGCGGGCGGGGGTTTTTGACAGCGGCGCGGGCGGCCTGACGGTGGTTAAAAGCCTGCTCGCACACCGTTTTTTTAATGAGATTATCTATTTTGGCGACACGGCCAGGGTTCCCTACGGCCCCAAGGATCCTGCCACCATTACCCGCTACGCCCTGGAGGCTTTGGAGTTTTTCAAAAATTTCGAGATCGACCTGCTCATTGCCGCCTGTAACAGCGTCAGCGCCCACGCCCTGCCCGAGCTTCGGGCCAACGCCCCCTTTCCCGTCTACGGCGTCATTGAGCCGGGGATTCAAGCGCTTCAAAACCGCTCTCTCTCACCCGAGGCGCGTATTTTGGTGCTGGGCACCAAAGCCACGATCCAAAGCGGTCGCTACCAAAAGGGGATCGAGGCGCTGGGATTTACGCAAATTGAAGCGCTGGCTCCCTCTTTGCTGGTGCCGCTGGTAGAGGAGGGGATTTATGACGGGCCCGTGATGCAAAGCGTACTGCACCACTACTTCGGCTCTCTTCAAAACCCCGACGCCGTGATTTTGGGATGCACCCATTTCCCGCTCATCGCCGACGCCATCGGCGGTTACTTTTCGCCCCGGCCTCTCTTGATCCACTCGGGCGAAGCGGTGGCCGAATACCTCCAAAACGAAGGCTACCGTCCCCGCCTTTGCGAAACCACCGTGCTGAAAATTTTCGCCTCCGAAAACCCCGACGCGCTTAAACGCACCGCCAAACGCTGGCTTAGGGTATAATAGAGCAAAAAGCGGAGAGAGCGATGGGTGCGGCAAAAGAGTACAAACCTCACTACACCTACGAAGATTACAGGCACTGGGAAGGACGCTGGGAGATTATAGAAGGAGAGGCTTTCGCCATGAGCCCGGCGCCGATGCCAAGACACCAAAACATCAGCGCCAAAATTGCCCGTCTACTCGATGAGGCGTTGGATTCGTGTGAAAAGTGTAAAGCCTACCTTCCCCTGGATTGGCATATCACCGACGACACCATCGTACAGCCCGATAACCTGGTGCTCTGCTATGAGCCCGAAGGCGCCTACATCACCAAACCCCCCGCCCTGATTTTCGAGGTGGTCTCACCCTCAACCGCCGCCAAAGACGAGCATCTTAAATACGTTCTTTATGAGCGGGAAGGGGTGGGCTATTATGTGCTTGTCTATCCCGATGAGCGCTACGCCAAAGTCTTCAGACTGCACGAAGGACGCTATATCAAAGCGCTGGACGCTACCGACGAAGATTACACTTTCGATCTGGGCGCGTGTCGGATTCCTTTTGATTTTTCCATAATCTGGTAATCAGCGGTACTCGTTGTCAACCAACTGGCACAGAATGTGGCCGATGAGGATGTGCATCTCCTGAATACGGGCGGTGTCGTCGGAGGGCACGACGATGTTTAGATCGCAAATATCATTCATCTTACCGCCCCCTTTGCCGCTAAGCCCCACCGCTTTGCACCCAAGCTCTTTGGCGGTCTCCAGGGCGTAAAGCACGTTAAGGCTGTTGCCGCTGGTAGAGATCCCCACGGCCACATCCCCCTCTTTGGCCAGCGCCGCCAACTGCCTGGCAAAAACCTGATCAAAGCCGTAGTCGTTACCGATCGCCGTAAGCGCCGACGTATCGGTCGTTAACGCAATACCCGGCAAAGGCACGCGCTCACTCTTAAAACGCCCCGTCAACTCCGCGGCGATATGTTGGGCGTCCGCCGCACTGCCGCCGTTTCCAAAGAGCAAAATTTTGTTGCCCCTTTGCAAAGCCTCCGTCACCAACACCCCGGCGGTGTAGATAAAGTGCTGAAGCTGGTTGATTGTCTCCTCCACGACGGCCCGGTGGGCCTCCAGTTCTCTTTCAATCACCGTCAACATCTTGCGCCTTTCGCTTTTTCAATAATGGCGGTGGTGCTTTTGCCATCCACAAAATCGACCAGCTGTACCTCTTTGGCGATGTCGCTTCCCACCACCTCTTTGCCTTTGTAGTCACCCCCTTTAACCAGCACATCAGGCTGTAGGGCTTCGATGAGCGCGTAGGGGGTATCTTCGTCAAAGATCGTTACAAAATCCACCGCATCCAACGCTGAGAGCAGATAAGCCCGGTCAAACTCGGGGTTGACGGGACGCTCGGGCCCCTTGAGGCGGCGTACTGAATCGTCGCTATTGACCCCCACGATCAACACGTCGCCAAAACTCTTGGCCTTCTCCAGGTACTTGACGTGCCCCAGATGCAAAATATCAAAACAGCCGTTGGTAAAGACGATCTTTTTGCCTTCGGTTCTGAGGCGTTCGACGGTTTGCACCAACGCCTCACGGCTTTTGATGCGATGCTCGGTGGTACTTTCGTGCAAAGCCGCCTCGTAAGCGATAATCTCATCCCACGTGGCCGTGGCGCTTCCCAGTTTGCCCACCACCACCGCCGCTGAGGCGTTGGCGATACGGGCGGCCTCGTCAATCGTGCCGCCGACAGCCAGCACAAACCCCAACGTCGCCAACACCGTATCGCCCGCGCCCGTCACATCATAGACCTCCCTGGCGACGGTGGGGTAGCGACGCATCCCCCCTTCATCAAAGATCGCCATCCCCTCCTCAGAGAGCGTGATCATCGCCCGCTCCAGCTCCAGACGCTCTTTGAGCCAAAAGCCGGCTTCTTTTAAACTCTCGTCGTCTTTAATGGCAATACCCGTAGCCGCCTCGGCCTCTTTTTTGTTTGGCGTCACCAGCGACGCGCCCCGATACTTGGTATAGTCGGCCCCTTTCGGATCAACCAGCACCGGAATGTTCGCCGCTTTGGCCATGGCGATAATCTGGGCCGTCAGCCGATCGGTTAAAACCCCTTTACCGTAATCGGAGAGCAAAATGGCGTCGGTGGTGAGCAGTTGGCGCTGAACCGCCTCGATCAGTCTGTCTTCGCCTCTTTTATCCAATGACTGACGGCTCTCGCTGTCAAAGCGGATCACCTGCTGGTGCGAAGCGATGACCCGACTCTTTCTGGTAGTCACGCGACTCTCGTCGGCGATGAGCAGACGGGTTGAGACCCCCAGCGCCTCCAACATCTTTTTCAGTCGTCGGCCGTTGTCGTCTTTACCGATCGCCGAAGCCACATATACCTGCGCGCCCAACGCCACCAGATTGTTTACCACGTTGCCCGCGCCGCCCAGCACTTCGGTTTCGTTTTGCACATCCACCACCGGCACCGGCGCCTCGGGCGAGATCCGCTCGCTCTTGCCCCACAGGTAGTGGTCGATCATCATATCCCCCACCACCAAAATCGAAGGGGAGCAGTCGGCAAATCTACGCACGCGCTTCCTCCTCAAAAAGCCGCTTGATCTCGGGCAGATAGCGGCGGATCCCCTCCTCCAGGCTCACCTGGGGCTCATACCCCAAAAACTCCCGTGTGGGCTCGATGTCGGCCTGGGTAAAGAACTGGTAGCGCCCCACATAGGGGTTGGGAATATACTCGCAAGGCAGGTTCGTGCCCAGCTCTTTTTGCAAAATATCCACAATATCCTGAAAACTGCGGGCTTTGCCCGTGCCCACATTGTAAACCCCGCTCTTTTTGGGATCGCACGCTTTGATGTTGGCCTGCACAATATCATCAATATAGACAAAATCGCGCAAAATCCTCTCGCTTCCCTCAAAAAGGCGGGGGCTTTGACCCGAAAGAATCTGGTGCCCAAACTGCAAAACCATGGAAGCGGTTTTGTTCTTGTAAAACTCCCTGGGACCGTAGGCGTTAAAATAGCGCAGTCCCACAATGGGCAGATCGCTCTTTTTCATCCACTCATAGGCCAGGTGATCCATCGCCAGCTTGCTAAAACCGTAAATGTTGGCCGGCTCCTCACGGCCCACAGTCTGAGGGGCGGGGGCGTTGCCGTAGGTCGCGCCGCTACTGGCGTAAACCATGGCCGCGCCCATCTCTTTGGCCATCTTCAGCAGGTCTTTAAAGGCGTTGAGGTTGGTCTGCATCATCAGATGTTGATCGTAAACGGTCGTATCGCTAACGGCCGCTTCGTGAAAGATCACGTCAAAACGAAAGTCCCTTAGCCTTTGCAGATCCTCTTGCTTGGTAATATCCCCGGCGATAATCTCACCCCTGAAGCCCAACAGGTTTTTGTAGTGGCCGAAACTTTTGAGATTGCCGTTGTCAAAGGTCTCACCGGTGCGAAACAGATCAAACACCACCACCTTGGCGCTCGGGACGTTTTCTTGAAACCAAAAGGCCAGGTTGGAGCCTATAAACCCGGCCCCGCCGGTAATGAGGATCGTTTTGTTTTCAAAGTTCATCACGCTTTCCTAATCCAAAATCTCTTGCAATAACGCCATGATTCTTTTGCCCTCCTGCACGCTGAGCGTGGCCAGTTTTTCTTTGAGCCTGCTTTTATCAATGGCCCGAATCTGCGCGACAAGGATGTCGGAATCCTTTTGCAGTTTCTCTCGCGCCTTGATACGCATTCGTAGCGGTTCGGCCCCGTCGATCAGATCGGTCGTCATGGGCATCACCACAACCGTCGGGTAAGCGGTGGCATTCAGCACGTCACTCTGCACAATCACCACCGGCCGGGTTTTACCCACTTCATTGGGACGCTTTTGGGGATTGAGATTGGCCAGCCATATCTCAAACTGACAGACCGTCACCGACCGTTCCCTCCAACGTTTCGGCCTCCTTGCGATCGGCCCGGCAGACTTTCATCACGGCCGACTCCATCCGCCTCTTTCTCTCATGTAGAACCTGCCCGGCGTAAAAATCGAGCGCTCTACGCAAAACATCGCTCTTTTTGCAGTGTAGCTTTTCGGCCATATCATTCAGTAGTTTTTCATGGGCTTCATCCAGCCGTACCGTCGCCACCATGCCGCCCTCCTTTGTCTTACCGTATTACAGTATTATACCATCAATGGGACGATTCGGCTCAACCAAAAAACTTCGCCCCACCCCGGCTTGCTTGGCCGCTTCCATATCGCTCTCTTTGTCGCCGATCATCACCGATTGGGCCATATCAATATCAAATCGCGCTTTGGCCGAGAGCAACATACCGGGCTTGGGTTTGCGGCAGTTGCACCCTTCGTCGGGCCGGTGGGGACAAAAGAAGATCTGCTCTTTGTCCATTTTGATGCCCTCTTCTTGCATTCTTTCTATCATATACCCGCTCAGTCGCCAAAAATCGGCCTCGTCATAATACCCCCGGCCGATTCCCGACTGGTTGGTGACCACAATAGGCAGATACCCCTTCTCTTGCGCTGTTTTGATAAACGTCAACACACCCGGTACGAACTCAAAATCCTCCACACGGCTCACATAACCGTGATCGATATTGATCACCCCGTCACGGTCCAAAAAGAGCGCTTTTCTCACCGCCGCTCCAGCAACCACACCAGCATCATGATCATCAAAATAAGCCCCGCCCAGGTCAAAAAGCCCGGCAGTGCGCCGGTATTGATAGCATGACCGCCCATCGGCATTCCCGCCGGCATCCTCTTCCTTTAATCGGGCATCACCCGTTTGTCTTTGCGTTTGGCAGAAAGCTTTTTGCGCTTTTCTTCCATCAACACCGCGTCTTTGAGCTCCTCTTCGCCGTCATAAAGGGCACCGTCAAGAAATTTGTGTTTATCCTCAAACTGCCCCGTCTTATGACCCCAAAGAAGCGCGAAAAGCCCAAAGGCCCCCAGCAGGGTGGAGACCCCCAGCATCATGGCCAAAATTCCACTGCTCATCGCCTACCTCTCGTAATCGACCACGCGACTCTCTATCGTCACCTCTTTAATGAGCGTGACAACCTCCATGTGAGCCGGATGGATGCGGTAAGCCTCCAGTCCGTCCCAATCCTCAAACGTGGAGGTCAGCACCAGATCCATCGAGCGCTCGGAGTGGACGGCGTCCACCCCCACCTCCATGCTCTTTAGCGTCGAAATCTTTTCGGGCAATGCTTCAAGCAGGGCCCTGACTTTTTGGATATTGGCCTCCTTGTTCTCTTCTTTGAAGCGAAACATCACAATATGTACCACCATAGCCTCTCCTTAATGGTCGTGGCTTTGCGCGTATTCGGGGGTGCAGAAGATCCCGCAGTGGCACTTGCCCTCTTCGGGGATCTCCTTTTCAATGGCCGGTTTGCAGGGGCAGATGCGATCATCGGCGCTTTTGTGTTTGCCGTTTTCATCCTCTACCACCATAAAACAGGGACAAAACCGCTTACCGTAAAGCATCTTGTGCCTAGCCAACCCCATCAGGACCCCTTCATTTACATCCTCGTTGGGGTTGTAGACCCACCCAAACTGCCTGCACACCTTGTCGGTAAATTTTTTGGTCTTCTCCAGCTCCGCCAAAAACTCGTCTGAACTCATATCAATCTGTTGCATCACCGCTCCTTTTGCTAACGTTTTATCAATGCTATCACGCCGTGGCTACACGGGGGCTTAAAGCGCGCCGTTAACGAAACCTCTCAAAAAGCGTGCCAAAATCAAAGTCTACCTCACACCCTTCCCATCGCAGTCTCACCCGCTCCTTTTCAAACTCGCCCATTTTCACGAATCCCTTTTCGTTGCGATAGATGCGGGCCATCAATTCATCGGGATAGATTAAAACGTAATACGCCACCCCCTCTTTTTCGTAGATGCCAAACTTCAAATTCTCATCCCGTCCGGCGGTGGCGGGGCTGAGCACCTCAAAAATAACGGCAGGGGTTTTGGCGATAAAACGCGTCTCCATGTCATGACACACCACCGCCACATCGGGACGAAGCACCAAATCACTGCGTACTTTCCAATCCTCTTCCAGCAATACCTCACACTCTTCGCACGTCCCCAAACCCGTTCGCAACTGCATATAAATGTCACCAATCAGTTTCTGGTGCCGTTTCACCGGCGAAGGGGCCATGGCGTGGGGCACCCCGTAAATCAGCTCCCACTCCCCGTCCCATGTTTTGTAATCCTCGTAGGTATAATGGGGCAGTGATTCCAGTTTTATCGCGTCCATACCCGTCCTCCTCGATCTGCCGATATTATACCACCCCTCACGGTTTGAAGCCGGCTTTGATGCGCATACTGTTGCCCACCACCAACAAAGAGCTTAGGCTCATCGACAACGCCGCCACCAGCGGAATCACATATCCCGCCACCGCCAGAGGAATGGTAATGGAGTTGTAGACAACCGAGAGGGCGAGATTTTGCTTGACAAATTTGAAGGTTCGGCGACTGATCAAAAAGGCGTCCCGTAAAGAGGTGATGCGATCATCCAGTATCACCACGTCGCTGACTTCCAACGCCACGTCCGAACCGCTCCCCATAGCGATGGCGATATCGCTTTTGGATAGCGCCAGCGCGTCGTTGATCCCGTCACCCGCCATCACGACAATACGCCCTTCGGCATGGAGCGTTTCGATCTCTTTGGCCTTCTGCTCCGGAAAAAGCCCCGCCCTGTAGCGGGGCACGCCAACTTCCCGGGCGACCCTGGCCGCCGCCTTTTCGTTGTCGCCGGTCAGCATCACAATATCAACCCCAAGCTTTCGTATCGCCTCAATCGCCTCTTTGGCACCGGCTTTGGGCAGATCGCGCAGTTCAAACCGGGCCACGACCCGACCGTCTACGGCAAAATAGAAGAGGGAAAACTCGCTCTCATCCTCAACACCCAGACCAAAATCGGCCATCAGCCTGGCGTTGCCGCCCAGCAGTTCATGCGCCCCCGCCCTGGCCCGAATACCCTTGGCCTGCACCTGTTTCACCTCATCCAAAGCCACCTCTTTGAGCGCTTCATGGTGCTCTTTGAGATAGGTTTCAATCCCCTTGCTCACCGGGTGAATGGAGCTTTTAACAAGGCTGTAGAGCAGGTTGGCATCGTATGGGGCGTACTCTTTGTAGCTGACCACGTGGGGCTTGCCCTCGGTGATGGTGCCGGTTTTATCTAATACCAGCGTGTCGGCCTTGGCCATGGTTTCAATGAAGGCCGCCTCTTTAAAAAGCACCCCCCGCCTGGCGGCCAGGTTGATGCCAATGAGCGTGGCCACCGGCGTAGCCAGCCCCAGGGCGCAGGGGCAGGCGATGACAATAACCGAAATACTCACCACCAAGGCCCGCTCAAAGTCGCCCGTCATCCAGTACCACCCCGCGAAGGTCAGCGCCGCGATGGTAAGTATGGTGATGGAGAAATAACCGGAGACCTCATTGGCCAACTGCTCGATTCTGGGCTTTTTGGTCAAAGACTCCTCCAGCAATCCCACCAGGGTGCTCAGCATGGAGGAGCTGTAATCCTTGGTGGCCTCATAGCGCACCACCCCGTCCAACGCCACGGCGCCGCTGATAATCTCGTCACCCGGCTTTTTGAAAACGGGCTCACTCTCACCGGTGAGCGAGCTTTCGTCAAAGCTCCCCTCCCCGGCCGTCACCACGCCGTCAATGGCCACCTTCTCCCCGGGGCGCACCTCAATCACGTCACCCGGACGCACCTCTTCGACGGGAATAACCGCTTTTTCGCCTTCCTGCACCACCGTTACCTCGGTGGGCAGGGCATTGGAGAGCGCGTCCATCGTATCGGCGGCCCGTTTTTTGCTCAGCACCTCCAGGTACTTGCCCGCCAACACGAAAGTAATAATCATGGTAACCGAGTCAAAATAGACCTCCCCTTTTTGGGTGATCATGGCCCAGAGCGAATAGGCATACGCCAGGCTCGCCCCGGTGGCCACCAGCACATCCATGTTGATAAAACGGTTCTTCAGCCCGTACCATGCGCCCCTGAAAAAGACCCACCCGCTGTAAAAGAGCGTGGGGGTGGCCAACACCCATTCGGCAAAATTCAACACGCTTTTAACGTCACTGCGCATACCGGTAAACATCCCCGTATACTGCGCCACGGCGATCCACATGATGTTCATGGTAGCAAAAATGGCCACCAGCAATCTGGCGTAATAATCCCGCCGGGCCTTGTAGGCCCTTTGCTCCTGCACCTTGGGGTCGTAAGGGTAGGCGTTGTAGCCGATGGCCCGAATCTTTTCGATGATCTGGCTCAGTTTAATCTCTTCGGGGTCCCACACCACGTGGGCCTTGTTGGTGGTGTAGTTGATGGTGGCTTCAATAACACCCGGCGTTTGGTGCAAAACCTTTTCATTGAGCCACACGCAGGCCGCGCAGTGGATCCCTTCGATAATAAGATAGATCTCATTCAGCCCGTCCTGGCGCTCTATGACATACTTTTTCCTAAAGCCGTCCAGGTCAAACTTGTGCAAATCCTCTCCCGCCTCGGCCTTGGGCGGCTCCAGGGTATTTTTGCCCAGCTTCTCATAAAAGGTATCCAACCCCTCGCTTCTAAGAAGATGGTAAACCCCCTGGCATCCTTTGCAACAAAAGTAGAGGGTCTTATCCCCCTCTTTTTCGACAATCATCACCGACTCGTCAAACTCCAGATGGCAGTGGGTACAGGCGACTTTGGCCACGACAGTTCCTCATTGGTAATTTGGCCCAATTATAACCAATCATTTGCTAAGATGTCGTATGTTTCATTGGGTAAAAAATCGCTTAAGCCATACCCACGTGCGGGACTTTCTGAAAGTGTTTACCGGCAACGTCACGGCCCAGGCGATCAGTTTTCTTGCCTTTTTGCTGGTCGCGCGCCACCTTGGGGTTGAGACGTTTGGCCGTTTCAGTACGCTGTGGGCCCTTTTTGTCATTATGGCGCAGATCAACGAGTTTGGTCTGGCCACCGCCTTTGTCAAAGAGTACGCCACCCGCACGACCGAGCGCAAAACCCTCGTCGCCCAGGCCTTTACCCTGCGCCTGCTGGTCTCCGTTTTGCTGACTCTCCCGCTCTACCTGGCCGCCCACCCCCTCGCGCTCATACTCAACGACCCCCGCCTGGCCGAACCCATCGGCCGCTTGGCCCTGCTTACGCCCGCTTACGCGCTCTTTCTCTTTCTGCTCTCCATCCACCAGAGCCGACTTCAATTTCTCACCTACTCTTTGCGCAACATCACCATGTACGCCGTGCGTCTTATCGGCGCGCTTTTGATGGTGCTATGGATCGATCACGCCGACGCCGACACCTTCGCCCTGCTCTTTGGCGCCTCCTACCTTAGCACCCTGCTCTTTTTACCCAAAGCGCTCCAAAAACCCGTCGCCAAACCGACGCCCCCTTTTGCCCGCGGTCTGCTGTATGCCGGATTTTGGATGGTTTTGGCCGAACTGCTCAACCAACTGCTCTTTCGCGCCGACTTGCTGATGCTTCACGCCCTTAGCGGTGAAAAAGCGGTAGGTTTTTACGGCGCCGCGCTCCAGACGGCCATGGTCTTTCCCCTGGTAGCGTCGGCTCTCTTTACATCGCTTTATCCCAAAACGGCGCAGATTCTACAGCGACACTCCGTCCATTACTTCATCCGCCAAACCCTGCGCCTCGGCGCGGGTGCTTTTATCCTTTTGATCGTGGCGGAGACAGCCGGCTATGGTCTCTTTCCCCTGCTTTACGGCGCCGACTACCGGCCGGCCGTACCGGTCATGGCGGTGTTACTGCTTCTATACGCTACCGAGATTCCTATCAAACCCCTGGTCGGGTTACTGCATCTTAAAGAGCGCACCCGGCAACTAAGCGGTCTACTCTTTGCTCAACTGCTCATCAACGTCGCGCTCGATTACCTTCTTATCCCGTCACACGGGGCTCTGGGCGCCGCCTGGGCCTCTTTGACGGCCAAACTTTTCGCGGTGGCGGGCACTCTCTTTTTGGCCCGTCGCCTTGAAAATTAATGCCCCCTTCATCAACTTTTCATTATGATATTTCACGTTTAAAATCCCAACAAAGCCCAAAATCGTATGCACATTATCCATATCGTCGAATCCTTCGCCGGCGGCGTCTACGACTTTATCAGCGACCTGACCAACCATACCCCCCAGCACCGTCATACCGTGGTTTATGCCAAACGCCCCAACACCCCCGAACACTTTGCCGACAATTTTCCCGAAGGCACCCGTTTTATCTACTGGAAAAACGCCACCCGCGAAATCTGCCTTTTAAGAGATATGCGGGCGTTAACGGAGCTTTACCAGATTCTCAAACAGATCCCCGATATCGACATTTTGCACCTGCACTCCTCCAAAGCGGGCTTTTTGGGACGCGTCGCCGCCAGGATGCTGGGGATGCAAGATCGCGTCATCTACACCTCCCACGGGGTCTCCTTTTTGCGCAAGGATGTCTCGGATCTTAAGCGCAATATTTTTGTCTGGCTGGAGCACCTTGGCAAAAAAGCGGGCGGCACGGTGGTGGCCTGCTCCCGCTCGGAGATGGAGGAGTTTCACCGCCACGGCCTGGAGGCCATTTTTATTAACAATGCCGTCGACTGTGTACCCGCCCCGCCGCCTCAAGACCCCAAACCCTTTGTGGTCGGCACCATCGGACGGATCACCTACCCCAAAAACCCCCATCTTTTCAACCAGATCGCCTACGCCTTCTCCAAGACTCCCGGCATAGAGTTTGTCTGGGTAGGTGACGGGGAACTGCGCGAAGATCTCAACACTTCCAATATCCGCGTCACCGGCTGGCTCAACCGCCGGGAGGTGGCCCGGGAGCTCGCGCGGTTTGACATTTACCTCTCCACGTCATTGTGGGAGGGCCTGCCGCTTTCGGCCCTTCAGGCCATGTGCGACGCCAAACCGCTGGTGCTTTCCGAATGCGTGGGCAACCGGGATCTTGTCAAAGAGGGGCAAAACGGCCTGCTCTATCGCTCGCTCTTTGACGCCATCGACTTTATTGACCGGCTTCGGCAAGATCCCCAAACCTGCCGGCAACTTGGTACAATGTCGCAAACAATCTACCGGGAAAACTTTACCTTTGAACGGTTTATCCAAAACTACCAACGCCTCTATCAGACGATTCACCGAAAGGATGCGCCCGTTTCATGAAGTCGTTTCTTTCAAAACTTCTCTTTGTCCTGATTGACCTGCTGGCTATTGTGACCGCACTGCTTTCAGCCTTTATCCTGCGCAACACGCTTGATTTTTTTCCGGTTGAGCACACCATTCCCCTCTCCCGTTACCTGGAGTTTGCCCCGCTTTATATTGTATTAATCGGGATCTTCGCCTACGAAGAGATCTACACCCGCCGCTACGACTTCTGGCACGAGACGCGCCTGGTGTTTCAAGGTCTGTTATTCGGCTTTTTCATTATCATGGCCTATCTGGCTTTAAGCCGTACCATCGAGCACTACTCCCGCGCGGTCTTTTTACTCACTTTTTGCTTTGCCGCCTTTTATATTCCCGCTTTTAAACGGTTGGCCAAATTTACCCTCTACCGGCTGGGATGGTGGCAAAAACCGGCCCGGGTTCTTGGCGATGACAAGGCGCTGGAAGAGGAGATCTACTCCAACCCCTACCTTGGCTATATCCACCCCGGCCGTCGCCGTGCCCGCACCGTCTTTATCCGATCCGGCAGGATGACACCCGACACCCTTAGGCAGACCATCGACAAGGAGTTGACCCAAAGCGAGGAGGTCATCTTCGTTCCCCTCTTAAACGACTTCAACCTCACCCAATCACACATCTACGAACTCTTTAACACCCAAACCAACCTGATCGCCCTGCAAAACCGGCTCAAAAGCCGTTACCGCGTCGCCCTGAAAAGCCTTTTTGACTATACTCTCTCTCTTTTGCTCCTCCCGTTTTTGCTACCGATCATCGCCGTTTTGGCCGTTTTGATCAAGGCCGAATCCCCCGGCCCCGTCTTTTTCGTGCACAGGCGCATCGGCAAAGGGGGCAAAACCGTCGGCACCGTCAAGTTTCGCAGTATGTATAAAGATGCCGACGAAAGATTGAGAAAGCTTTTAAAAGAGGATCCCGCATTCGCCTCCGCGTGGCGCCAAAACCGCAAGGTGAAAGAAGATCCGCGGGTGACAAAAATCGGCGCCTTTTTGCGCCGCACCTCTTTGGATGAACTGCCCCAGATTTTCAACGTCCTTTTGGGCCAGATGAGCCTGGTGGGTCCCCGTCCTGTCGTCAAAGAGGAGATTGACGAATACTATAAAGAGGACGCCGAGTACTACTACAGCGTCAAACCCGGCATCACGGGCCTTTGGCAGGTCAGCGGCCGCAGTGAGGTGGACTATGATCGCAGGGTCTACCTGGACAAATGGTACGTGCGCAACTGGTCGCTGTGGCTCGATATCGTCATTTTGCTCAAAACCGTCCGGGTTGTCTTGCGCAAAGAGGGGGCGTATTGACAAAAATTTTGCAAAATTGATACAATAGCGCATCGAAACGGACACACATTTCTACACCATTCCGCTACGACCCTGCAAAAATTCCAACATACGGACGAAGAAGGAACCATGAGCGAAAACTCATCCCGTCAAAACGGACAGAAAAACCGAACCCATATCCCGGTTGAGGGCTACAAGATTGAGGAGCTAAGGCAAAAGAGTCTTGAAGAGCTCATCGCCATCGCCACGGAGCTGGGGGTAGAGAACCCCAACGGTCTTAAACGCCAGGATCTGATGTTTGAGATTCTCAAATCCCAGGTCAGCAAAGGCGGCTATATTCTTTTTACCGGTATTTTGGAGATCACCAACGAAGGCTACGGCTTTTTGCGGGCCATGGACGGCAACTTCTCCAACTCCAGCAACGACGCCTACGTCTCCAGCACCCAGATCCGCAAATTCGCCCTGCGAAGCGGCGACGTGGTCACCGGCCAGGTTCGCCCGCCCAAAGAGCAGGAGCGCTACTACGCCCTTTTAAAGATTGAAGCGATCAACTATATGCCGGTGGCCGACAGCAAAAACCGGCCCCTTTTTGACAACCTCACGCCCCTTTATCCCCAGGAGCGCCTCAAACTCGAATACCACCCCACCAAGCTGACCGGCCGGGTGCTTGACCTGTTTACCCCCGTCGGCAAGGGTCAACGCGGGCTTATTGTCGCGCCCCCCAGAAGCGGTAAGACGGAGCTGATGAAAGAGCTGGCCCACGGCATCACCCACAACCACCCCGAAGTGGAGCTGATCGTTTTGCTGGTGGATGAGCGCCCCGAAGAGGTGACCGACATGGAACGCTGTGTCAACGGCGAGGTTTACAGCTCAACCTTCGACCTGCCGGCCCAAAACCACGTACGTGTGGCCGAACTGGTGATCGAGAAGGCCAAGCGCCGGGTGGAGCTGGGCAAAGACGTGGTGATTTTGCTTGATTCCATCACCCGGCTGGCCCGCGCCTACAACACCGTCACCCCCAGCTCGGGCAAGGTGCTTAGCGGCGGTGTGGACGCCAACGCCCTGCACAAGCCCAAGCGCTTCTTCGGCGCGGCGCGCAATATCGAAAACGGCGGCAGTCTCACCATCATCGCCACGGCGCTCATTGAGACAGGCAGTCGCATGGACGAAGTGATCTTTGAGGAGTTCAAGGGTACGGGTAACAGTGAGATTGTTCTTAGCCGCAACATCGCCGATCGGCGCATCTATCCGGCCATTGACGTCATCAAATCAGGCACCCGCAAAGAAGAACTCCTTACCGATCCCAACACCCTGCCAAAAATCTGGGCCCTGCGCAACGCCATGCACCAGATGGACGAAGTGGAAGCCCTGAAATTCCTCTACTCCAAAATGCTCAAAACCAAAAATAACGAAGAGTTCTTGAGCATTATGAACGAAGGCGCGTAAGCGCCTTCAAACTCTTCTTGAACCAACACCTCTCCTGTTCGACACACTTTCACAAATATGGAATATTTTATGTATAATAAGCCATAAAATGCAAGGAGTGCCGGATGCATGCCATCAAAACGACCTTTTCACTTCCCGATCATATCGTCGAAGAGCTCTCCGAATTTGCCGAAGAGTTGGGTGAAAAAAAGAGCCATATCGTCACCGAAGCACTCCAGCGCTATTTTGACCACCTCGACTTGAAGGTAGCGAAAAAACGCTCCCAGGAGATCAAAGAGGGCAAAACCACCCCCATATCTTTGGAAGAGCTGGAAAAAGAGTTGGGGCTTTAAATGCCTTTTTCACTCACGTTTCACCCCGCTGCCAAAAAAGAACTCGACAAGCTCGACCCTCAGACCAAACGCTTCATCGTCTCCTCTTTGCGGGAGTTCATCGACCACTACGACACCTTCTATGAACGGGAATTGATGCATCGATCAAAAATCAAAAAGCTCAAAGGGGAGTGGGAGGGGTTTTATCGCTTACGACTGCGAAGCTATCGTGTTATATACGAGAAACTCCATGATGAGCTTCTCATCCATATCGTTCGCGTCGCCCATCGAAAAGAAGTTTATTAGCTCATCTTCGATACACTTAAAACAAAAAAGGTTGGTTCTTGTCTCAGGCACTCGCGCTCAAATACCGTCCCCGCCGTTTTGAGGATCTGATCGGTCAGGAGGCTGTCAGCCGCACGCTGGCCCTGGCTTTGGAGCAGGACCGCCTGGGCCACGCCTATCTCTTCTCGGGACTGCGAGGCAGTGGCAAAACCTCCACCGCCCGGATCTTTGCCAAAGCCCTGCTGTGCGAAAAAGGGCCCACCGCCAAACCCTGCGACACCTGCGAACAGTGCCGTATGGCCAACGAGGGGCGCCATATCGACATTATCGAGATGGACGCCGCCTCCAGCCGGAAAATCGACGATATTCGCGACCTCATTGAACACACCAAATACAAACCCTCCACGGGCCGTTTTAAAATCTTCATTGTCGATGAAGTCCATATGCTCACCAAAGAGGCCTTCAACGCCCTGCTCAAAACCCTGGAAGAGCCGCCCGAGTTTGTCAAATTCATTCTGGCCACCACCGACCCGCTCAAGCTACCGGCTACCATCCTAAGCCGCACCCAGCATTTTCGCTTCAAGAAAATCCCCAAACCGCTGGTTATCAGTCACCTTGAGCATATTCTCAACACCGAAAACGTCGCCTTCGAACCCGAAGCACTGGAGATTCTGGCCCGAAGCGGCGGCGGGTCACTGCGCGACACCCTGACCCTGCTCGATCAGGCCATCGTCTACGCCAAGGGACGGGTGGATGTGGCCACCGTCACCCAGATGCTGGGCATCATTGACCCGGAGTTTCTTGAAAAACTCTTTGATGTCATCCTCCGGCGAGACGAAACGGCCCTGCGAAGCTACCTCAAAGAGCTGGAAGCGCATGAGGCGGAGATGGTGGTCGATGAGATGAGCCTCTTTTTAAAAGAGAAACTCCTGCAAAACGACCCCCGCTTCCCGCCCATGCTCTTGGAGCGTTTTTACCGGATTTTGGCTGACGCCAAACCCCTGCTGGCGCTGGGAACCGACGGCGATTTTGTCCTCTCTTTGACCCTCTTTAAACTGATGGAGGCGCTCAACGTCAAAGAGATTGACGAGATGATCGAGATGCTGGAGAGCGAATTGAGTGGTATGCCCACTCCCCAAATAACCGCCTCGCCCTCCGCGCCCTCTCAAAACGCTCAACCCGCCCCCAAACCCCCAACACCCCCAAAAGCCGATCTCAAACCCGACAACCGCCTGCGCTTTCAAAAGGTGATCGAAAAGCTCTACGACCGCAACGCCGAACTGGGCAAAGCGTTTGAGGAGAGCATCGAGTTTGTCGATTTTAATGAGGGCACCCTCTCCTGGATCAGCCGGGCCGATGGAGAGCACAAAACCCTGCTAAAAAACCACTTCGGTATTATCCGCCACTTTGTCGAAGAGGTTTTTGGCATCGGCACCAAAATCGCTTTGGTCAAACCGCCCCAAACGGCACCGCAGAACAACGAGAGCGATACACCCGCCAAACCCGTTCAAACGGCCACATCCCAGACAGCCACTCCCCAAACCGAGTCTTCGCCCAACGACCCGACACCGGCACAAAACGCCCCCGACGAGATCCCGCCCTCAGGCGGTTGCGTCACCCCCACCTGCGACACCCCCCAGCAAGAACTTGACGCCGCCCAACTGCAAAACGACCCGATGGTACAAAAGGCGATGGAGCTCTTTGAAGCCAAGAAGGTGATTATCCGCTCCAAGGTATAAAATGCGCACGCTTTTCCTGCTATCGCTCTTTCTTGCGTGGTTTCTTGCCGGTTGCGCGCCCCAACAGCCCCAACCCCGTCTTGTCGCCTCACCCAAACCTTTTCTTTCACAAATCACGCCCATACCCAAACCGCAAAGCGCCAGGCTCTACGCCAACCTTCTGGCCCGCCGCTACCGACCCTGGCAGGATCCCTTTGTCTTTCGCCAAAGCGACGCCCTCTGGGCCGGCGGTTTCTACCCCAAAAAGGCCACCTACGGCCTCAACCGCAGACCCCTCACCCCCGCCCACTACCGCCGGTGGCAAACCAACGCCCGCTACGAAGCGCTCAACAGCCTGAACAAAAAGGCGATTGTTACCTACCCCACAAATCTGCGCCTCTTTCCCACCGCCGACCCCATCTTCTACCAACCCGACCGCCCCGGGGAGGGCTACCCCTTTGACTACAACCAAAACAGCGCCGTCAAACCCCTCACCCCACTGCGTGTATCCCATCTAAGCGCCGATCGGGCCTGGGCCTATGTGGCCACCCCCTTCGCAGTGGGCTGGGTTAGCGTGCGCGACATCGCCTATGTGGATGAGCAGGCCGTTCAAACCCTCTCCTCAGCCCCCCTGGCGGTGGTACTGGATGAGCACAAACCGCTCTACGGCCCAAACGGCGCCTTTCTTTTCTACGCCAAAAGCGCCACCCTGCTTCCCTTGGCCGAGGCCAAAACCCCGCCTTTTAAGGCGCTCATACCCTACCGCGGCTATCTACAAACCGTCACCCTGCCCCAAACGGCCGTCGCCAGAATGCCCCTGCCCATGACGCCTCAAACCGTCTCGCGCGTCATCCAAAGCCTCCTGAACGAGCCCTACGGCTGGGGCGGACTGGGGGGCAAGCGCGACTGCTCGGCCATGACCCGCGACTTTTTCATGCCCTTTGGCATCTGGTTGCCCCGCAACTCCAGGGCCCAGGCCAAAATTGGCCGGGTGATCGATCTTTCCAAACTTTCGCCCAAACAGAAAGAACAGCGCATTATTGAAGAGGGCGTGCCTTTCCAGACCCTACTCTATCTGCCCGGCCACATTATGCTCTACATCGGCCACCAAAAGGGCCGTGCCTACGCCATGCACAACACCTGGGGCATCAAGACCAAAGGGGGCGGTAGGCATATCATCGGCCAAGCCGTCATCTCCACCCTCTATCTTGGCCAAAACCTCCCCGACGCCGACAAAAAGAGCCTTTTGATTAACAGGATCAAAAGCATGAATATCGTGACCGAAAATATGCTACAATAAATCACATATTTTTCACAAGGAGAAACAAGTGAGCAAACTGGACGAAAAGATCGCCAAATATAAAGAGAGCAACGCCAAGTTGGGACTGGGACTGGATGACGAACTGATTGAAAAGGCCACCAAAGCCCTGGGACCTTCCATCTACAAAGCCGACGCCGAAGCGGTCTCCTGTAGCGACGATTCGGAGCTGGAGCGGGTGAAAACCAACTTCCTGAAAAAGAAGCTGGGGCTCACCGACGAAGCGGCGATGGATAAAGCCATCCAAGAGGTGTGCGAAGCGATGAAAGCCTCCAACCGCAAATACCGCGCCCTCTTCTATGCCCTGCTGGCCAAAAAACTGGGTAAAGAGTCGGTCTACGCCTAACCTTCAAGCGGCGCCACATCCACGCGCCTGCCGCGCTTGTGGCGCTTGCAATACTCCACGATCATCCCGTGAAAAAGGGCGTAAATCTGCGCTTTGGGTAGATCGGGAAAGAGCTTTCTGGCCTTAATATCATAATCTTTTAGCCCTTCTACCAGCCACCCCTGCACCCCTCTGTAGTCGTCAAACTCATAGCCAAAAGCCCCCAAGAGCGCCGCGCTGTAGGCATCGGCCACCATCACCTCCCGGTAACAGGCGTAGTTTAAAATCGCGTCGGCCGTCTCCTCGCCGATCCCCTTTTTGCCAAGAAGCCAACGGCGATCCACCTCGATCTGAAAGGTTTCAAAATCGCCGAACTTGTCGCCGACGGCCTGGTTGAGCAGTGTGAGGTATTTGGCCTTGGTATTGTAAAAGCCCGCCGGTTTGATCGCCTCACGCAGAAGTTCAGCGTCCAAATTGGCCAACCCTTCGATACTCAGGGCCTCCAGGCTTCGCAGATTCTCCAGCGCCTCTTCCACCTTCTCCCAGCGGGTATTTTGTGTGAGCACCGCCCCCACGACCACCTCGTAGGTGCCGCTGTTTGGCCACCACCACGCATCCCGACTTTGCACGGGCAGATCGAGCCGATGCAGGGCTTCAAGCAATTCGTAACTGTTGGTCATCTCTCCTAACCTGTACTATAATTTGGGTGATGAGTAACACCTGTTTTTGGTTGACGGGGTGGTAAAGCCTATCGGGTCGCTCCCGATGGGCTTTTTTTTACCACCCCCAAACCAAACGAAGGGGGCAATATGCAGGGTCTATTTCTTGTCATATTGCTACTCTGCCTTCTATCTGAGGCTTTACTGACCTACACAGGGGCGGGTTTTCCGCCCTGCCCCCTACTCCTCCCGCCACGCTTCCTGTCTCAAAACGGTACCGTCATCAAAGACCCGCACTTTGCAAGCCTCAACGGCCCGCCCCCGGCTATTTAACTCCACCACCGCCATCTGCAAAATCGTCCTGCATTTCGCGGGCACCTCAAAACGCCCCGGCAACCCCGTCAAAAAGCGCTCCACCGGTACTTTGGCATCCATGCCTATTACATTGTCCCGGCACCCGGTCAGCCCCACGTCGGTCACATACATGCATCCCCCGTCAATCGTCAGATCGTCGGTGCCCACATGGGTATGGGTGCCGAATATCGCCGAGACATCGGATTTGAGCATCATCAAAAGCCCCCGCTTCTCGCTGGTGGCCTCGGCGTGAAAATCGATAACAATATGCGCCACCCCTTCCGCCTTGAGATCCGCCACGATCCGTTTGGCGACAAGAAAAGGGTTGTCCACCATCGGCATCCCGTAATAGCCCATCAGGCTTATAACGGCCAAAGGCGTCTTGCCAACCCGCGCCACTTTCACCCCCCTGCCCGGCACCCCGTCAGGATAATTGGCGGGCCGAAGCAGGGGCATGGCCTCCAGCAGGGGGCGAATCTCTTTTTTATCCCAGGTATGGTTGCCGCCGGTCATCAGATCAATGCCCGCGCCAAAGAGCTCTTTGGCGTTCTTTTCGGTCAAACCGAAGCCGTGGCTGGCGTTTTCGTAGTTGGCCACCACGAAATCAAGCCCCTCACTTTGCCTTAAACCCGGCAAAAAACGGCGCACCGCCGCCCGCCCCGGACGCCCTACAATATCACCGATCAGTCCGATTCTCACCTTATCCCTTTTTCAACTTTTTGGGATACTCAAAAAAGAGGGTATGCCCCTTGCTACGGCACGCCTCATCCCAGCTCTTGGCGTCAAAAACCAATCCTACCGCCCCGGCGGTCGGGATGTTGTCTATGGGCATATCGCCCAATATATCGGCCAGGTGGGTCAACCCGGGGTTGTGCCCCACCACCATCACCCGCCGGGCTTCATCGGGCAAAGAGCAGATCAGATACAACAGACTCTGTACCGACGCCTCGTAGATCCCTTCAACCCAACGGATATTCTTCGGATCGTATCCCAACTTTTCGGCCACGATCTTGGCCGTCTTTCCGGCCCGTTTGGCGGGTGAGGCTACGATCAGATCGGGCCGAACACCCATACCGGCCAGATGCTCTCCCATACGGGGGGCGTCTCTTTTGCCCCGTTCATTCAGGGGTCTGTCAAAATCGGCCAACAGGGGATCATCCCAGCTTGACTTGGCGTGACGCACCAAAAAGAGTTCCCGCATCTTTACCTCACTTTGGCCAACGCCCGGTTGAAGTTGATTTTGCCATAACCGTAGTAGGGGTTAAAGCCGTTCTTGTCATATGAGACACCGCCGATCTTGTCCGCGCTACATCGCAAAACATCATAAACCTCTTCCCGACTCAACGAGGGGTTGGCCTCCAGCAAATCAGCCACCACACCGGTCACAATCGGCGCCGAGGCGGATGTGCCGCCAAAGGCGTTTGGATCGTTATAAAGCAGGTAGTTACGCGCGTACGTGGTTGAAAGCCCCGCCGATCCCATCTGATCCAGCGTGGCAATCCCGATACTCTCGCCGCCCGGAGCCATCAAATCGAGCGCTGAACCGAAATTGCTGTAAAAAGCGCGCGTATTGAAGCGGTTAGTGGCTCCCACGGCTATCACATCGGGCAAAGAGGATTCGTCACGGCCGATATCCGCCCCCTCGTTTCCTGCGGCAAAAACAATCACCGTCCCCCGGCCGCCCCGGCCGTAACGGGCCAGGTTGGCAATGGCCACCCGTACCGCGTCATCCACGTCCCCGCTACCCCAGCTACAGTTGATCACATCCACCCCCCAGGCACCGGCCCTGTCAAATGCGGCCACAATATCGCTGACAAAGACCGGACCGTCAAAAGGGAGGCGGATAAAGTAGACCGAACTGCCGGGCGCGACCCCCACAATGCCACGGCCGTTATTCCGGGCGGCAATAACGCCCGTAACCATCGTGCCGTGATTCTCATAAGCGCAACAAGGGTGCACGTCCCCCGTGGCGCTTGCCACGTCATACGTGGCGACCACCGCGCCGGCAAGGTCCTCATGCCCCACGTCAAGCCCGTCGTCAATCACCGCCACCTTGACGCCTCGACCGATAAAGTTGTGTCCCCCGTCCATATGCACGGAAGCGTCCGGATCAATGCCGTTTTGCCGGTAGAAACGCTCATCATAATGGATCGCCCACTGCTGGGCGTAGTAGGGGTTGCCCGCGAACGATTGGGAGGGGGGCAGAGGCGGCAGGGCGCTTTTGTCAACCGCAACGCTCTCGCAGGAGAAGCCTCCCTCTTTGCTCTCGCCGGAGCCGCAACCGGCCAGCCACAAAACCCCCGCCACCAACACGCCATAAAGCGCCAGTCTCATCGCAGGCTCCTTTTGCGGCCCACATCCGGCTGGGCAAAGAGCACATCAGACTCCCGGCTTAGCGCGTTGGCCACGGCAATCGCCCTTTCGGCGTCACCCGCCTCCAGCAAAAAGAGCCCCGGTACATCGTAACGGCGCAGTAGGCGCAAACCGTAGCTTTGCAGATAGCTCTTTAGTTTGGCCGGATCGGCCAGCCTGAGCAATATCCTGTCGGCCACCGCCACCTCCCGGCCGTCTCTTAGCCGGTAATATGCGACCTTACGCGTGCTTCTGGTTTGCACGCTTTTGTCTATGGGCGTCAAAAATATCTTCTTTCCGTTATTGATATAGTAAAGCCCCTCTTGCGCCAACAGCGTTGAAGCCAGGGCCATCATCCACCATATCCCTCTCATTTTCCCTCCTTTCGCAAAGCCGTCAACGTCGCTGAGATCAGGTCATCCTCATCCCGACTGCGGGCTTTGAGATAGCGCTTTTGACCGTCATTATACTCAAAGGTGATATTCTCATTGTAATTCATCACCCGCGTCACACCGCGCCGGGCCGCCAGCACCTTGATTGTCACCAGATCCAAAAATTGACGGGTAGGCAGGTCGGGTTTGCCGAAACGATCCTCAATTTCCGCCTCAATCTCCACCACCTCATGGGGTTCAACGCAAGCGCTGAGCCTACGGTAAAGCTCCAGCCGCACCCGGTCATGGGGCACCAGCTCATCGGAGATATAGGCGGTGATGGCAAGCTTAACCTCCACACTCCGTTTTTCGCTCGCCCCCTCTTGCGTCAACGCCCGAATCGCATCTTCAAGCATCTTCAGGTACAAAGCGTAACCGATCTGCTTGATATGGCCGCTTTGACTCTCGCCGATAAGGTTGCCGCCGCCGCGAATCTCCAGGTCGTGGTAGGCCAGCACCGCGCCGCTTCCAAGAAAGCTGTTGGATTCCAGGGCAATAAGCCGCCGCTTGGCCTGGTCGCTGAGCGCCTCTTTGTTTTCGACCAGGAAGTAGCAGTAGCCCTCCACTTTGCCCCGTCCCACGCGACCTCTTAGCTGATGCAGATCGGCCATGCCAAACCGGTCGGCGCCGTCGACGATCATTGTATTGACTTTGGGCAGGTGAATGCCCGATTCGACAATCGAGGTGCTAAGCAATAAATCGTATTCGCCGTTTTCAAATTTAAGCATCTCTTTTTCGGTCTGTGCCGCCGTGATTTTGGAGTGAAGCGTGGCTATACGCAGATTGGGCAAAATCTCAAGAAGCTCCTCTTTTTTGCTCTCGATCCCGGCGATGGAGTTGTAGACATAAAAGACCTGCCCGCCGCGGCGAAGTTCCCGAAGCACGGCCTCTTTTACCACCGTCTCGTCAAAACTCTTGACAAAGGTGCGCACCCCCTTGCGCTCCATGGGCGGCGTGCGCAGTTCGCTGTAGCCCTTGATTTTACTCAGCGCCATATTGAGGCTTCTGGGTATGGGCGTGGCGCTCATGGTAAGCAAATGAACATTTTCACTCATCTTTTTAAGCGCCTCTTTTTGCTTGACGCCGAATTTATGCTCCTCATCAATAATCACCAAACCCAGGTTGGCAAACTTCGCCCCCAAAAGGGCGTGGGTGCCGATAACCAGATCCAACTCCCCCTTCTCAAGCCGCGCCAGAATCTCACGCTTTTGCTTGGCCGTCGTAAAGCGGTCCAGCTTGGCAACTCGCACCCCAAAGGGCTCCAGGCGTTCGCGCACGCTTTTAAAATGTTGGGCGCTCAGCAGGGTGGTAGGCACCACGAAGGCGCACTGATAACCGCTTTTGACCGTCGCCAAAACGGCATTCATGGCTACTTCGGTCTTGCCAAACCCCACGTCGCCGCTAAGGAGTCTGTCCATCACCCGGCCGCTTGAAAGATCGGCGAATATCTCCTCCACCGCCGTGACCTGATCGGGGGTATACTCAAACCCGGCGGCTTCCCTAAAGGCGGCCAGTTCAGCAAAGTCGGTACGGATCACGGCCCCTTTGATGAGCATCCGTTTGGCCGACATATTGACAATCTCGGAAGCGATGGCAAAGAGCTTCTCTTTGACTTTGGCCTTAAGCCGCCCGAATCCCCCCTTGCCCAGACGATCCAGAACCGGCAGGGTGCCGCTGTCGGCGATATATCGGTCGATCATATCGAGGTTTTCAACCGGCAAGAGCAAAAACTCGTCGTTTTGGTAGGCAATCTTGACAAAATCGCGTGTCGCTCCCAGTACCCGCTGGGGTTCAATGCCTTTAAAAATGCCTACCCCGTAACTCTCATGCACCACGTAATCGCCCGGTTTGAGATCGTCCAACAAAATGGTCGGACGTTTCTTAACCCGTTTTTTGAAAGGTTTGTTGAGCGAAACGATGATGGCGTCGGGAGTGAGCAGGTTGACCTGCCCTTCGCTTTTGACAATCCTGGCCCTGGCCAGCTCTTTGACGGGGGCTCGGCGCACCAGGGCGTCGTTTTGGGCCACCAGTACCAGTTCCCGCTCAGGATAGTTGTCGGTCAGTAGGTCAACATTGAGCGGTTCAATGGCTTTGACGCGGGTCGTCTTTGGAATCACGGGCAGATCAAAGCGCGCTTTGGGGAGGGTGTTTTTGGCGTGCTCGTAAGCAAAGTCGATCTCATCTTCCATCGCCTTGGCCAATACCGCCTTTTTGCCCGCCAGCAGATCGCGCCCCAGGCTTTCAAGGTGCCACAGCCCCAGCGCGGCCGGATCTTTGACAAAAACATCCGAGCCGCTCGCTTCACATCGCCTGGCCAGCGCTTCATACGCTTCAGGCGTGAGCGAAAAAAGGGCCGGCGCGACGCTGACGGCCTCCAGCTCTTGCGATTTGTCCGACTTTTGGCTCTCAACCGCGAAGGGACGAATGCTCTCCACTTCGGTATCAAAGAGCGAGATACGCCAGGGGGTCGTCTCAAAGGGGCTGTAAATATCGACAATATCGCCCCGCACCGATACCTCCCCCGGCGCTTCGACGACATCGACAAAGGTATAGCCCCACGCGTGTAGTTTCGCTTTGAAAGCGTTTAGATCGATCTCATCGCCAAATTCGATACGAAAGGTTTGCAGTAGTTCGCCTGCGGGTAGAGGGTACATGAGGGTGCGAAAGGGAGCAATAAGCAAGGCTTTAGGGTTTTCGTCATAGGCTTTAAGCGCTTTTAAAAGGGCGTAGAGCTCTTCTTTCCAGCTTCTAAGATCCTCACCCCAGACAGCCCTGAAATCGGGCAGTACCGCCGCCTCAATCCCCAGCACCGCCGCGATTGCCTTGGCGTTTTGGGCCTCTTTGTCATTCTCGACAACCACCCCGTTAACGGCATGACGGCTCAGATAGTCATAAAGGGCGGGTTCTATCACGCGTTTGACTCCTTCCCAAAACGCTTACCGTGACAGGTTCCCAGATCGTAAAATTCCACATGACGGGCATAAATATCGCCTACGACCATTCCCCCCACATAGACTTCATCGGCCCAAACATTGCCGTAGACCGCCGCGCCGGGCGTAATAATGACATAACGCTCGGCTTTGACGTTGCCGGTGACGGTGCCGTCAATATGGACCCCGCCTCCACTTTGAACATTCCCCTCTATTTTTGTGCCGGGCGCGATGACACTGGTATGGCCTGTGAGGCCATGTGGTTGAGCAGTGCGATGAAAGATTCCCATGGTACGCCTTTGATCTTCTTGAAAATAGAGCGGTAATCGCTCTTTTGCCACTTGATAAACCAGTAGGGGTTGACGGTACGGGTCAAAAAGCGAATCTCGTAATGCAGGTGTGGGGCGGTGCTGAGCCCCGTATTGCCGCTGATGGCGATAATATCCCCTTTAACCACCGTATCGCCCCGTTTGACGGTCACCTTTTTAAGATGCCCATAATAGGTCTTAAACCCAAACCCGTGGTCAATAATCACCAGGTTGCCGTAACCGCTACGTTTGTGGTAACCGGCAAACTCCACCACCCCGTCGGCGGTGGTCCAGACCGGTTTGCCCCGCTTGGCCCGAAGGTCGATCCCCGGGTGAAACTCCCGTTTTTTTAAAAGCGGATGAACCCGCCAGCCGTAGGCGCTGGTTACCCCCTCCATCGGCAAAGGCGCGCCGTTGGGGACAATGGAAAAGAGCAGGGCCAGTTGGGCCGCCCCCAGCGTGACGCTTTCTAAGCGGCTATCCAGGTTATTACCGGCTACCGGTTCACTGCCGACCACCGCCTCAATACCGGCCAGGCGATCACCCAACTGCGTCAATTGCGACTCTTTTTTGCCCACCTCAATCTCAAGCTCGGAGACCGTATGGCTCAACGCCCCAATACGCTCTTGCAAGCGCGTCTGTTTCAGACGCGCCTCCCTGTTGAGCTGTTTGAGCGTATGGATATAGTACCACCCGCCGGCCAACGCCGCCAACAATATCACCAAACCGGCACCGACAAGCCATTTGACAATCTGATTAAGCGTATATTGGCGAAACCGCCGAATATCGGTGACGGTAATAAGAATTCGGTGTTTCACAATACAATACCCGTCTTTTGACAAAAGGCTTCTACCGTATAGAATGAGCCGAAAACCAGATAACTCTTCGTTTTCTCAAGCCCTTGAAAGCCTCTTACTTCCAGCCCAACCGCCTGGGCCGCCGCCGCTATCCTTTCGCGGGGCGCGACCCTCTCATTTTCAAAAGAGACAATCTCAATACGCTCACACACCGGCGCCAATATCTCCAATACCCGCTCAATCGCCTTGTCATCCAGGGCATTATAGACCAGCACCCGTTTCTCACCGCGCAACGCCCCGGCCACCGCCTCGGCCGCCGCCTCGTTGTGTCCCACATCCACAATGACATTGGGCGCGACCTTTTGAAAACGCCCCTTTAGCACCAGATCACGCAATCTCTCAACAGGCGCAACCCCGCCGCAAAGCGCCCGGTAAGCCGCGCAAGCCGTCAAAAGATTCTCTTCCAAAAAAGAGGGCCACCCCTTCGCGTCTACCACCTCATACGCCTCCCGCTCCAGGCGGGGCGTAAAGTAGCGCTCCGCCGGCTCGATGCGCACCCCCTTCTCTTCGGCCACCTGGCGCGCCACCGCCTCCACCGCCGGTTCACGCTGGGGCGCCATGACGGCACGGTTTTGAATGCTTCTGAGCTTGGTTTGGGCAATCGCTTCGATACTCTCACCCAAAAAGGCGGTATGATCCATCCCTATGGGTGTCACCAGCGTCAAGGTTTTTGGCACCACCGCCGTGGCGTCAAACTCCCCGCCAAGGCCCGCCTCCAGCACCACGTAATCACACCCCTCAAAAGCGGTCAACGCCAGCAGGGTCGTATACTCAAAGTAGCTTAGCGCCTCGGCCGTTTCGGGCTTGAGCCACCCTATCAACTTCTCGTGGGCAGATTCCAGCGCATCATCGCTTATCTCCCGACCGTCCAGCCAGATGCGCTCGTTGAATTTGAGGATATGGGGCGAGCTGTAGTGTCCGACACGCCCCTTCTCTCTAAGCATCTCGGCCAGCATCCGCCCCGTGCTTCCCTTGCCGTTGGTGCCAATAATATGTACCACGTCGCCAAAATGCAGGCGGTCGGCCACCTCCCGGTAAGCACCCGGCATACGGGTTAGATCAATCGTGTCGTAATAGAGCGGCTTACGCGCCAAAAAGGTTTGCAGTTTCATTACCCTTCAATCCGGTTGCGCCCTCCCGCCTTGGCGCGGTAGAGATTCTCGTCGGCCCGTTTGATCGTCTCTTCCAATCCCGGGTTGGATGCCCTATCCGCCACGCCGCCGCTGGCGGTAATGGGAATGCGGGTGTTTTTGTACATAAACTTGCTTTTGGCCACAACATCCCGCAATTTATCGGCAAACACTTTGGCCCCCTCCCGATCGGTCTTGGGCAAAACCACCAAAAACTCCTCGCCGCCCCAGCGTCCCACAAAGTCGGCCTCCCGACTGTAACGTCGCAACATCTTGCCAAAGGAGGCCAAAATCACATCTCCCGCGTCGTGCCCGTAGGTGTCGTTGACGCTTTTGAAGTGGTCAATATCAAAGAGTACCACCGAGTAGTTGTCGCCGTAGCGTTTAAACGCCGCCTCCTTTTTGGAAAGAAAATCATCAATAGCCCGGCGGTTGGGCAGTTTGGTGAGTGTATCGGTGGCCGAACGCTTACGCTCCTGCCGCAAAGCCTGTTCCAGTAACCTGACTCGCTGTTGAAGCTGATGCACCTCTTCCTTACTTTTATTCATCTCCTCACTGAGCATACGGGTCTCGATCTCCAGCGAACTGGCGATTGCCAACAGTTTTTTATGGATAACCTCAAACGAGTCCGCCTTTAGATCCAGCCCGTCCAGCTCCCCCTGGATGGCGCAGATCGCCTCATGGTTGCTCTCGCCGCAGTCAATAACGCGAATGAGCGCCTGGTTGATGTGCTCGATGATGGAGTCAAGCTCACTCATCTGCTCCGTGACCGCCTCTTTGTCCAGCGCGACACGCCGACGAATCGCCTCTTTAATATCCTCCAGCATACCGGTAGAGGTGAGCATTTCGGGATTTTGCCGAATCACGTCACTGACTTGCGCCAACACCTCATCCGTAGGAGAGGCGATAGAGGGGGCCAACGAGGCCACCAGCACATGGCCCAGCGCTTCCAGCTCCGCCGTCGGCGCCTTTGCGGCACGCAAACACGCGTCGGCCGCCGAGATCACCTCCCGCAATCCCTTGTCCTCTACCCCGCAACGGCGGGCAAGGTTTTGTATAAAAGTCTCGTCAAACTCCACGACAAACGCGGTCCAGTGCTCCCGGATGGCGTCAATCTCCTCTTTGCTTAAATAGGCGGCCACTTTCTCTTTGTCTTTGTCGGCCATCGCCACCGCCTGGGTATCTTTATAAAGCGCCACCGCCTGAAGCAGTCGCTTAACCAACAAGACATAAGCCTGGATAATCTCGGAACTTTTGGCGCTATCGGCCCGCATCACTTCGGACGCCAGATACTGCACCAGTTGATCGACCGAACTGACATGGCGTTTTTTGACCGTCTTTTGCAGGTCAGGCGAGAGGCGTTTGAGGTACTTTTCCAGCTTTTGGCAATCTTCCACGATCACGTTGGCCTTTTTGGCCTGCTGGCAAAAGATCTCCTCATAGACATCGGGGCTAAGTGTCACGCCCCGCCGTTTGACCTCTTGCAGAGACTTTTTGATAATCTCCTGAATGGTCATAACAGTGCGCCTTGTTGAGTCATATAGGAGATAAAGGCGTCAAGCGCTTTGGCCGATCCGTTCTTGATGGCCTGAAAGCGCAGTGCGTCGGAGATAATCGCCTGCGGCTCAATGGGAAAGTCGTAAATGCCGCTCACCTTTTTATGCCCTTTGGCCGTGGGGGTCGTATAGTCGATATTGAGCACCACCACGGCCCGATAGTAGACGGCATAACCGTTTTGGTCATACTGGATAGGGCGGAATGAGACCCGGTCAAACTTGACGTGCAAAATCGACGTTGCTTCCTGTTTGCTCACCACCCGCGCCCCAAAACGGCTGACAATCGCCTCATTGAGCGCGTCTTTGACCAACACGGCGTTTTCGGGATCACGCAGATAGATTTTGATATCGGTATAGACCTTCCCGCTCAAAACCTTCTTGGTATAGGTGGTCGCCGGCTTATAGCCGCACCCGGCCAGCAGGAAAAACGCCGTTACTATCACTCCCGTCCATCTCTTCATGTTTGACCTTTCTATTTGACTACCAGGTTCACCAGCTTGCCGGGCACCACAATCTCTTTTATGATTGTCTTGCCCTCCAGCCATTTGGGCACCGCCGCTTTGGCGATTTTTAAAATCTCCTCTTTATCTGCCCCCGGCGCCACCTCGATCTGCGCGCGCGGTTTGCCGTTGACAGAGACACCCATGCCGATCGTATCGGCCACGAATACCTCTTCTTTAGGCTCTATTATGCCAAAATTCTCCCGCCCAAAGAGCCGATCGCTCAACTCCCACGCAATATGGGGCACAATGGGCTCCAAAAGATTTAACAGCACCCACATCCCCTCTTGCCAGACCGCCTCGTTTTTCTGCTTGTCCAAGGCGTTAAGCGCCTCCATGCAGGCGGCGATAAGGGTATTGAAGGTAAAGCGCTCGGTATAGACCTCCTCGCCCTTTTTAAGCGCTTCGTAGACCTTTTTGCGCGCCTCTTTTTCCTCTTTGCTCAAGCCGCTGTGGTCGATAGAAGGCAGTGCCTCACAGGGGGTGGTCTTCACGGCCCGGTCATAGAGTTTTCGCAAAAAGCGATGCGCTCCCTCCACGGCGCTGTCGTTCCACTCCAGCTCCTGGGTCGGCGGCGCGGCAAAAAGAATAAAAAGCCGCGCCGTATCGGCGCCGTACTTGGCCACCAGGGCGTCGGGATCGACCACGTTGCCTTTGGATTTGCTCATCTTCGCCCCGTCTTTGAGCACCATCCCCTGGGTCAGGAGTCTGGCAAAGGGCTCGTCGATGTCGTGATATCCCAGGTCTCTTAGCGCCTTGGTGAAAAATCGCGCATAAAGCAGGTGCAAAATGGCGTGCTCGATCCCGCCGATGTACTGATCCACCGGCATCCAATACCTGGCGTCCTCTTTGTCGATACCCGTCCGCTCCCACTTTTTTGGATCGGTGGCGTAGCGGAATTGATACCAGCTTGATTGCACGAAGGTATCCATCGTATCGGTTTCGCGCTGGGCTTTGGCGCCGCAACGGGGGCAGGTCGTCTCTTTCCAGGTGGGGTGGTTTTCCAGCGGGTTGCCCTCACCGGTAATTTCGACATCTTCGGGCAGGGTAACGGGCAGGTTCTCCTCACATTCTGGCACCAAACCGCATTCGGGGCAGTGAATAAAGGGAATAGGCGCCCCCCAGTAGCGCTGTCTGCTAATACCCCAGTTGCGCAGGCGGTAGTTGACGCGCCCCTCTC
>Ga0256843_1000167_pt1 | contig 58857 bp, 59 predicted proteins | sample AlvinellametaG_FD_191572 | JGI IMG/M metagenome (GOLD analysis project Ga0256843, IMG submission 191572) | Pompeii worm associated microbial communities from hydrothermal vent at the East Pacific Rise, Pacific Ocean - Alvinella | ecosystem: Host-associated > Annelida > Integument > Unclassified ...
AAATGGTATGAACAAAGAAAAGATAATCCTGATTTTAAAGCAGCTGTAAAAGAGCGTTTTGAGGATTGGATGGAGGATGATATGCAGGAGAAAACCATGCCTGCATCAAGTGGTTTTGCACTAAAATAGAGAGATTAAAGCTCGATAAAGAGCTTCTTCTCTCCTTTTTGAAACATATTTACAACAGAAAAAAGCTCACTAACAGAGTCAATTATCCCCTCTTGTGTAGAGAGCTCCAACTCCTTTGCGCCATCTTCACTCTTTGCAATTTCTAAAACCACAGCCGAACCTGCTTCAAGATAGTCCGTACAGCGATTAACCTCATCAATTCTCTCAATATTTAAAGACTCCGCACAGACAGCTAAGACTTGCTCACCACTCTCTAATGCCTGGAGTGCCGCAGCACTTAGGACATCTTTTGAAGTCTTCATACCGTTTGAGAGTGTTATTATCTCATCTTTATCACCCTTTAAAAGAGAGAAGTATGAGGGTGCCGAGTTATAGACACTGTTTTGAAAGAGTGTCGGAGAGATCGGTGTATTATTTAAAATCGCATCTGTTATACCGACAGTAGCTCCTAACTCTCCAAAGGCACTTCCGTAGATGATTTTTCCACCCTCAAACTCACAGGCATCTGCAAGATAGAGCATTATCTTTGCATTGCGTGTCAAACGGCGACGCAGTACCATCTTTGGAACAATACGCTTCTCATTGAGATCTTCTATCTTCTCTTTTGCATAGACACTCTTTGCACTTACTATATTTACTGCAACTCTCATGAGATACCTCCTAAGATTACTGCTGTGTTATTACCACCAAAAGCAAAGGAGTTGCTTATAACAAACTTCACCTCTTTTGTTAGTGGTTCTAGAGGCAGATTAATTGAGCCATTCTCGGCTTTTGTGAGTGCTGTTTGAGGCGGTACAAGATTACGTTTTATCACCTCACAAGAGATAATCGCCTCCAAAGCCCCTGCTGCACCAAGCGTATGCCCGGTAATTGCCTTTGTTGAGCTCACAGGAGTAGCCCCTCCAAAGAGCTTCTCTACCGCTAAGGCCTCTACTCTGTCATTTGCCTCTGTACCTGTTCCATGCGCATTGATGTAGTCAATATCGGCAATTTCCAATCCTGCATCATCTAATGCTTTTTGCATACAATCAACAGCTCCCTTTGCTTCAGGGTCAGGGTTTGTCATATGGTAGGCATCACTACTTGCACCCACCCCTTTGAGCTCTATGGCATCACCGTTTGGTTTGGACTGCAGAAGCAGTGCTGCAATCCCCTCTGCTACATTCATCCCCTCTCTGCCTTCATTAAAAGGAGTACACTCTTTTGTAGAGAGAACACTCAGAGCATAAAAACCACACACAGTTGTATAACAGAGTGCATCAGCACCTACTACCAAGATATTATCATAAGCCCCTACACTCATCAATCTCTTAGCAAGTAAAAAAGCATTTGCACTTGAGGTACACGCTGTTGAGATAGCACGAGTATCACAAAAACCAAACTCATCCTCGAGCTCCTCTGCAATAACACTGATAGGGTGACGACTTACATCGATATTTTTATAGTTCTTATCTCTAAAGTAGTGTGCTTCACTCTCAGCCATACCACCTACAGATGAACCAACAATCAAAAGTGTTTTAGAGAAGTCATTTAAATTGGATGCTTCTAGCACCTCTCTGACAACACCCTTTAAGAGTACAAAAAAGTCATCATACTCCATCTTCCCAAGCCCCACCGGAGTATCTTTCATAAATGAGTTATCTATTGTTATGCCTGTTTGTTTGTTATAGATAGCCTCCATAAGAGCTTTAGTATCTCCTGAACAGGAGTGTGATGCATAGTTGTTTATATATGTTTTCATCTCATTATACTCACTTTTAAAGTTTTATATTTTCCATTGAAAGAGTCAATATACAGAGTGCTTCTTTGCTCTTTAATAGCTCTGTTTATAGCATAGCTTGCATCTGTCTCAAAGAACTTTTCATCTCGCTCTCCTTCTAGCTCACTACAGCGCATTGAGGTATAGACTTGCAGATCCGCTGCAGCAGCAATCTGTGCAACAATCTCCTCTTTTGTATAGTAGGCAGTATCAAACTCCAACTCAGCCAAAGCATCTGTAGCATCAATAGAGAGTTTTTGATAATTCACACTGCTTAAAAGCTCTAAAGATTCATCAACACCCAAAACACGTTTGAGTACCTCCTGCGGTTCACTCGCCAAATCAACCGATCCAAAGAGTGCCTCATTTTTAGAGTGCATCAGCGAAGCATAGATAAGAATAAGGGTATTGATAACTGTAAAATTATCGGAGATATCAAAGATATTTTTCCCTTTTACCCCTAAAGAGTTGGCAACATAGTAGCTTGTTGTATTTCCAAGCATATTGATAAAATCAAAAGGCTTAATAAACTCCTTATTCTCAACAACAGCCATATTTGTCCGCTGTATTACATCAACATTACCAATACCACTTGTCAAAAAGAGCTCATTCTCCTCTTGGATTTCACTCTGCTCACGTAAGCGTTGTGCACCTAAAATAGCAAGGTGAATAAAAGTATCTTGTCTTCTTGTATCAAGCTTGTATCTGCTTTTGAGCTCTTTTTTAACATCAATGTCCTCTTCATCACTTCGATAACTGCTAAATGCTTTTACATATAACTTCATGAGAGACTTCTTTGAATAATTAAAGATGTGTTATTGCCACCAAAGCCGAAATAGTTGAGCATAAAACTCCCTTCACCTTCAAATCTTTTCTCTTGAAGCAGTGGTTGGTAGCCATCGATTATAGGCTCACTGTGCCCTATAGTCTTTGGGATAAACCCATCATCAAGAGATCCTAAAAAGAGTGCCACTTCAAGTGCTCCACAGGCTCCTAAAGTATGACCTGTGTAGGGTTTTAAAGCTGTAAATGTTAAACTTTTGTCAAAGAGTTTTGCAATGGCATTGATCTCAGAGAGATCATTTGTCGGGGTGGATGTTGCATGCGCTTTGAGCGCCGTTATCTCTTCACTTTTAACGCCACTCTCCTGCAGTGCTTTTTGCATCACCTCTACATACTCCTCTCCACTTGGACTGACAGAGGTTATATTGACAGAGTTACAGTTTGAGTAGCCCCCTTTTATAATCCATGGGGAGTCTCCTTCTCCTATTAAAACTGCAGCGATAGCTTCACCAAGTACAAGTCCATCTCTATTTTTATCAAAAGGTTTTTGAGAAGTGTTAGAGAGTAGCTTCATAGATGAGAAGCCACTACTCATCATAAATGAACTCACCTCCAAACCAACAACAACAACATACTCAAAGAGACCACTCTCTATAAGGTTTTTTGCCTCTAAGATGGCATTGACACTCGATGTACATGCCGTAGATATTGTCATCGTAAAGGGATTAAGTCCAAGCTCATCGGCAAGATCTTTTCCAAAAGAGTCTATGCTTCTTTTTTTCGAGCTGTAGGGTTGTTTTTTATACTCATAGAGTGTTGACTCTACTGCTTGAACAAGATTGTCATCTATAAGAGAAGTTCCAACAAGAAGTGCAGTTTTTCTCTTTTTCTCCTCATCAAGAGAGACTAGAGAGGCGCTAACAACCCTCTTCATAGCTGCATAGATGGTATCAAAGCTATCTTCTACCTCATCTTTGAGTAAAAAGTAGGGAATTACCATCTCCTCATCCTGCATCAAAACAGTTTTGGATGCAGATGAGATATTTCCCTGTTTTATGGCCGCTATACTCTCTTTGAGATCTCCCTGTGCCGACTGCAGTGCAAAGTCAACTATTTTAATATCAGCCATTTTTCTCTTTTACAAGTTCTGCTAAAGCATCAATCGTCGTTACAACACGACGAAACTCTTTTGAATCACCAAGACGTATACCATATCTGTTTTGTAAGCCCATGGATATCTGAAGGGCATCGAGTGAGTCAAGTTCTAAGCCTGATTCTTCAGAGAAGAGTTCAACATCATTAGGAACATCATCTGGTGTGATATCCTCTTTTTCACACTCCTCTATTATCATCGCTTTTAAATCATACTTTAACTGCTCTAAATCCACTAAAGCCCCCTCTTTATTCTTATATGTAATATTATCATAGAAAGTATTAAAGTTATAACCCCAAATAACACTAACATTGCTGATTCGTTTGCAACCATCACAAGATCACCAGACTTTAAAAAAATCTCCAAAAAGCCATCAAGCCCCCAAGACATAGGCGATATCTGTGAAATCTCCTGCATACTCTCAGGCATAATAAACTTTGGAACCATAACACCACCAATAGCTCCGAGTAAAATATTTAAAATCCCCCCTATTGTCGTTGCCTGTTCTGCCGAACTTGCACTTACAGCAAGAAGAGTCGAGAGTCCAATAGCAGAGAGGCTCAGCGAGAGTGAAAGTAGGACAATTGCAGATATATCACCCGTAATCTCAAGTGCCGGAGTATCAAAAAGAGGAACAACAAAGACACCCACACCAAGCATAATCCAGACTTGAATCTGATTGACAACAAGATAAGGAACTATCTTTGAGAGTGTCAAAGAGACCAAAGAGACATTCATAGAGCTAAGACGTGTCAATGTATTTTGTTTCCTCTCGTTTATAAAGATAGTAGACATAGGAATTATTACAAAAAACATTCCAAAGACTATCCATGAGGGGACACTCTGCTGCGTAGAGCTTGGTATCTGTTTTGAGTCTTTATAACGCATAGATATAAGTTTTGATGTCTCTATCTCAAATGATTTCTCACTCATCTCGACATCAGGCAGTTGTGAGAGCTCCTCTTTAATGAGGGCAACATTGTTTTGTAAAATCTCTTTTGTCAACTTCGCCTTAAAAAGCTCTAAAAAATCACCCTTGAGTGCATCCATAACTCTCACTTCAACTTTTTTAGAACTTTTCTCTTCGCCATACCCTTTTGGTATTACTATCTCTATAGCTGCCTTTTCTTTACTTACAATATGAAAACTCTTATCTTCTGTAATCATCTCCATAAGACGCTTACTCTTTAGAGAGCCATCTCTATCTGCCAAAGAGATCTCAAAGCTAACCTCATCTTGCTTGAACTGATCACGCAGTGCAACAGACATAATCAAAATAAAGATTGCAGGCATTACAAAGAGTGCCATAAGAGCATGTTTATCACGTAGAAGAAGTAAAAACTCCTTTGTAACCATAGCTTTAAACATTACTCTGTCACCTCTAAGAAGTAGTTTTCCAAATCTGTAACACCATACTTAATCTGCTTAATATATACTTCATGTTTCTCTAGAGTACTTAAAACCTCACATAGCTCCGTTTGGGTCGTCTCTATGAAGTTTTTATCGAGAAGATTAAAGCCCAATGCCTTGATCTTCTGCGTTGCTACCGTCTCAATTAAAACCTTTTGGCTCTGCTGATTTGAGAGGAGATTATCGAGCCTATCTTGTCTGACAAGTCTCCCCTTGTCAATAATAGCAACCTCATCACAGATATACTCTATCTCATGCATATAGTGACTTGTATAGACGACTGTTATGCCCATCTCTTTATAGGATTTGATAGAGTCAAGTATCTCTGTTCTTGAGCGAGGATCTACACCGACAGTTGGTTCATCAAAGTAGATAACTTTTGGATTGTTTAAAAGACCTATGGCAATGTTTAGACGTCTCTTCTGTCCGCCCGATAGTGTCTTTGCCTTTTGATTTAGAAGTGTTTGTAGCGAGTTGATCTCAATCGCTTTTTGAATTGCCTGAGCCGAACTTCTCTGAATTGAGGCAAAAAAGTCCAAGTTTTCAGCAACACTCAACTCCTCATAAAAGGCTAAATGTTGTGGAATTATGGAGCTTATATCTCGTACTTTGTGTGACTCTTGCTTTAAATCATATCCAAATACTTCAATGCTTCCCTCATCAAACTCCACCAAACCATTCAAAATAGAGAGCAGTGTTGTCTTTCCAGCTCCATTAACTCCAAGAAGACCAAAGATACTCCCCTCTTGAATCTCTAAAGAGAGATTATCGAGTGCTACGATATCTGCGTAGCGTTTGGTGAGGGAGTCTATTTTAATCACGCTCTACTCTCCTCTAAACTCTAACATCTTCTTATAGACTTCTGCTTCGGCATCGCTGATATCCTCAAGCATAGCAGCAATCTGGGCATACTCTATATCACGTTTGGATTTGAGAGCTTTTGCAACGACAAGAGCGAAATCTCTCCACTTGTCACCAACTTCAAGTAACATTTTAGAGGCCTCTAAAAGTACCTCATCTCCATCAAAAAGTTCACTTGCCTCTTGTAAAAAAGAGGCATAAATATAGCGAAATCCTGCACCACCCGTACCTATCTCCTCTTGCATTCTCACAATATGTGCCAAAAAGAGCTTTGCATAACGTTTATCTTTTGCTTTGAGCTTTGCAATCGATTTAGCCAGATACTTAATCCCTTTGAGTCCTGCAATCGGAACAGGAGTTTTAAGCATCATCTTGGCTGTTTTTTTTACATTTTTTACAATAACAGGTTTTAAATCAACTTCCGTTGGAATATACTCAGGGTAGTAAAGCAAGCCTTTTGGAGCCATAACACCCTTTACAAACCTCGCTTTTGTCAGTGACTTTTCACTACAACGAACAGGATTTTCAAAGACAGGGTCACTAATGAGATACTCATCTGACTCTTTTGCATAAACAATGAGATTATGGGCATTAAAGTGAAAACGCATCTCCTCGGGAAAATACTCAAGCCAGTAAACCGATGTCTGTGCACCTACAATTTTACCTTGGGATAAAAGCTCATCTAATCTCTTTTGACCCTTTTTTGCATCAGAGAATGTCTCAAGCTTCATCTTAAGTTTTAAATTTTTTTGCAGATTTTTAATAATAGACTTGGGCATACTTCTATAGGCAATAAGGGGCATCCCCCCAAGCTTTAAAAATGGAAGATAGGCAAAAGTCATAGCATTTGAGAGTCCAAAAACCATCGCCTCACTCAAATCCAATCCGTTATGGCGCAACATTGCTGACATAACTCCACTCTCACAGTGTGCTGAGTGTCTATGTTCAAACTTATTCATAACGCCCCTTTGGCAATACTTTTAACTCATCCACTTCTCTGCCCATCGCCTCTGCATAAACCGCAACTCTTGATGGTGAAATCTTTTTAAACCTCTCTGGCTTGAAGTCTCTCTTTATCGTCCATTTGAAAAAACCTGTAGACTCGCTCAATACCTGCAGATCCATTCGTACATCATACATGTGAAAATAGAGTGGTGAGTATTCACCTTTGAGTACCTTTTCATAGGCCTCTTTGGCACGAGACTCCAAATCATTAAGCGCCTCTTTTGTTGCCGTCTCTTCGGCTTCCCAGCCTGATGATGTAGCAACTTTTACCTTGCCATCCTCATCAACTGCATAGATTGCTTTTTTGTTATTAGCGTAGGTTGAGCTCTCATCTTGAGGAACACTGTTAATATCCATCTAGACTACCTCTAAAAGAATAAAAGCTGTAGAGAATCTTCCACTCTCTGGAACATAACAGAGAATCTTCTCTCCCTTTTGAAACTTACCGCTGTTAAAGAGCTCTTCGACCATAATATAAAAAGAGGCACTCCCTGTATTACCTTTATATGGAAGATTTGTAAACCACTTCTCTTGAGGAATGTCACAACCTGCTTTTTTCATACCCTCATAGACCTTATCTCTAAAGAAGCCTGATGAGTAGTGTGGCAAGAACCAATCTATCTCACTAGGAGAGAAGAGCTCTTTTTCAAGCATCTCTTGCAGTGGCTTTGTTACCGTATACTCAATAATACTCTCATTAAGTAGCTTGACATCCTGCTTCACAGAGAAGATAGACTCTCTTAAGAGCTCATCTTGTTCATACTCTCTCCACCCCTTTAGTGAACCATCCTCTAACTTTTCACAACCACTATACATACACGCTTCAAGTTCATTTGCATATGAGCGGGAGAAGATTTTTTCAATCTTTAGAGAGATACCATCTTCATTTGGTCTCTCTGTTAGAAGAAAAGCACCTGCTCCATCACTGAGCATCCAACGTAAAAAGTCCTTCTCAAAAGCAATCTCAAGGTTCTTCTCTAGAGCATCGACTTTGCCATCTATCTCTTCTTTAAAGTGTCTTGCCCGCATAGATGCAGATGCATTCTCACTCCCTGTTGAGACCGCTTTTCTTGCCTCTCCAGACTTAATAGAGGTATAGGCATACTTCAGTGCTGTTGCACCACTAAGACAGATACCTGCTGTTGAGACAACCTCCAAAGGAGAGAGCGCTAACTCACCATGAACCATTAATGCATGGTTTGGCATCAGTTGATCTGGCATTGTTGTACCACAGACTAAAAGATCCAAGTCAGCTATCTCATCCTCACCCAAACTACGTACTGCTTCAGCTGCCATCTGAGCATTTGTATGCGTTGACTCTTTTGTAAGAGGATCTATCGCATAGTAGCGTTTGACAATTTTATTGGACTTTAGGATGATACGGCGTGCACGTGAAGGACGAGGACCAACCTGTCCCAAAAGATCCTCCATCCTATCATTATCTACCGGCTCGTTGGGTAAGAATGCACTTACCTTATTGATATAAACTTCTATATTTGACTCCTATTTGCCACTTGGCTGCTCATAATACTCTTCTAAGAGTGCAATTTTATCCTTTTGCAGGGGATAAAGCAATTTTCTAATTATAATGTTAAGCGGTACGATACTCAATACAAGTGTAAGCAAAAAGATTGAGTAGACAGTGATTGTCACCTTTCTTCCTAATGAGTATTTAGGGCCTGAGAGCTTAATAAGTTTTCCCCAAATCATAAAGCTTCTTGTAGCGATTTTCTCTGTTGCTATTAGTTTCCCGTTTGCATTAACCGCACCAAGACCTCTAAGAAGTGGTTGAAGCTTTCTCTCTTCATCTTGTTTGAGCGCTTCATTGATTCTAGCTCCAAAACGTGATGCCGCAGCTATCTCCTCTTTTGCAATTCCTGCAGGAGGAAAGAAGTAAAATCTATCTTTTTTACCTGTCAAGAGCCACCTTGGTGTTGTAAAAAATGTATAGATACTCTTACCCTGATCTGTAAGAACTACATTATCAATCAATCTCGCCTCAACACCCTCTAAGAGTCGCTTCATCTTCTCCTGAGCCATCACCCACATATCACGGCAAGCAATCACTGTTATAACAGGTTTATCTTTTAAGAGTCTCTTCGCCTGAGGAGACTTTAAAAAGCCTGTAATTGGCAGAGAGGGAGACAAAAACCATACCGTATAGCCCAATATTATAAGATCATAATCATCTTCAACATCCTCGAGCTCTTTTACCTCACACCCATCAAGATAGACAGACTCCGGAAACTCATCAAAAAACTCATAAAAAGGCCATGGATAAGGATAGGCTCTTTTAGGTTCGATTTTTTGTAAATCAACCTTAATCTCTTCATCGGGCAGTTTTGATATAAAACTATCAACAACCTCTTTTAGCTGACCACTTTGAGAGTAGTATAGCACCAAAACTTTTTTCATATAGCCTCTTCTCTTTTACCTTGAAACTGAATATCACAGCTTTAATAGAGATATTTTATCTAAAGATTGCTAAAAAATAGTATAAAATATCAAACTCATAAACATCAAATCACCACAAAAAATATCACGATTAACATAATGTTAAGTTCCGCTCTATTACAATGCCATTTAAATCATTAAGGAGATACAAATGAACAGAGTTATACAACTGCTAACTGCTCTTCTAATTACCTTTGTAGTTAGTGGATGTGGAGGAGCAAAACTCACACCCGATCAGCAAGCACTTTTAGATTCTCAGGCAGAAGTTTACACACAGGTTCCAATGTGGACTGAAAACAATCGCGTTTATGGGACAAACTACTCAAGAGGTATGTTAATTCCTATCAATTCAAAAGTAAAACTACTTGATGCAAACGCTAAAGTGATAACATTTGAGTTTAACGGTCAAAAAATTACATACTTGATCTATACAAAACATACACGTGCAGATACTTCAAAAATGATCTCAAGACTCTTTGGTAAAAAACCTGTAGATCTATCTAAATATAAACATGCAAAAGAGATTAAGAGTGCACATGTTGTAAAAGGTATGAGTAAAGATGAAGTGATTTTAGCTCGTGGTTACCCACCATTTCACGCAACTTACTCTCTAGATGCTAATGAGTGGAAATATTGGCGTCACAGATTCTCAACTGCTATCGTTACATTTAAAGATGGTAAAGTTATAGATATTAGAGGAAACCTCTAATTAATACTCAAGCCAGGGCTACAGTCAAGTAGCCATTGGCTATCTCTATCTCACCATCAACTACTTCAAATCTTATATAGACCATATTTCCAAAATCATGCTCTTTTGAAACAGCAATCTCATAACTTTTTTTTGTAGGTTTTATAAGGAGTTTAATACTTTTAAGAGCAAGAAGATAGCCCTCTTTAGACTCATCCTCTAAAGCAGCACAACTTTGTGCCGCAGCTTCAACCAACATTGCCAAAGAGGGGATTTGAGCGAACTCAACAGCAACCTTGGCACTACTGCTACTCTCTTTTGAGAGTATACTCTTAGCAAAGCGGACAGGAGCTTTATGCGGGAGTCTAAGTGGAGTCATCTACTTCTTATGCTCATTTATGTAGTTGCAGAGTGAAGATGCATTTGCAAAGATAGACTCAGCATCTGCCATATTTGTAATTTTTACACCGAACTCTTTTTCTATCACTAAAGTAAGTTCAATTGCATCAACAGAGTCAAGTCCAAGTCCATCATCTCCAAAGAGAGCCATATCATCTTCAATCTCATCTGGTGTGATGTCCTCTAAGCTTAAGCCGTCAATAATTTTACTTTTTAGTTCAGTTGTCGTTATCATCTATTTTTCCTTGGGTTATACTATATCTGTTTGAAATAGTATTATATATTAGTTGTTATTTAGGTAAAATTAGAAAAAAATTGGATATCTATGAAAACATTAAATATACTTACAAATTTACCCGGCTCCCTCCCTGCAGGCAGAGCTGACTTCTTACTCGCAGCAAGTGTTACAAAAACCTGTGAGATAGAAGGCATCACACAAGCTGGAATTCCAGGAATGATTCCTCTGACTCCGACTCTTGATGCCGAGTTTATCACAAACGAAAAAGTCTTCTCACTTGGTGAGTTAGCAGAGACACCGACAGGTGTTCCAACCCCTGCTCTACTTACTCGTGCTACACACAACCTCTCCCCTTTTAGCTCTATAGAGATTTTAGATTTGGGACTTGAGGTACAACCACAAAACTGCACGCTTCACAGCTTTGGTATTTCACCTTCAAACTCTATCGATAAAGGTGCAGGCATCGATGCTCAAGATATCTTTGCAAAGGGGATGCAAGCAGGTCGTGAGTATGAACTCAAAGGGAACTATCTTATTTTAGGAGAGAGTACTCCCGCAGGAACTACTACAGCTACAGCATCTGCTGTAGCACTTGGCTATGATGTTCGAGATGATTTCTCTTCAAGTTTTTTAAATACCCCTGATGATATCAAAAACAGAACTATCGATACTGCACTCTCTCTTATTGATGAGAGTATGAGTAACTTTGAAAAGCTCGGAGTAGTTAGTGATAATATGTTAATTTTTTGTGCAGGATTTTTACTTGAAGCCTCAAAAAGGTTTCATGTAGTTTTAGCAGGTGGAACACAGATGGCAGCCTGCCTGCTGATTGCAGATAGACTCCGTGAAGATATCTTAATGCGTATCAACCACAACAATATCACTCTTGCAACAACAGCTTGGGTTGCAAATGATGAGAAGTCAAATATCAAACATATTTTAGAACAACTCTCCTATGAGGTAGATGCAATCTATACAACTTTCTCCTTTGAAAGTGCCGAAATTCCCATTCTTCGTAAATATGATGAGGGTGAAGCAAAAGAGGGTGTTGGTGCAGGTGCTTCTCTTGCTTATGCCAATGGGTTCGGTATCACAAATGAAGAACTCGTATCACAAATTGAGTATCTCATATACTCTATGTGACATTTTGTGGACATTTTTTAGATATAATCATTAAAGAATTTTATATCTATTTAGGATGTTCATTATGTTTACATCGGTCAAATCAAAAGCGATTATATCTATCTTATCTTTGAGTATTATCGGTTTGCTAAGTATTAGCTACTATCTCTCCGCAACTCTTCACGAACTATCAAACACTACTGCAAAAAAATCGCTTAAGATGTTAAGCGAATCTATCTTTCAAACAATGACAACAAGTATGATGATAGGTGATCCAGAGGTTGTTGAGCAGGCATTCCATGCTGCACGTAAGATTGATGGCATAGAGAAACTAGATATTACAAAATCAAAAGCGGTTATAGAGGTCTATGCACCTAATGAAAAGTATACTACAGATCCTCTCATACGAGATGTGCTACAAAACAAAACAACAAAAATCATAGAAAAAACTGAGGACTCCCACCACACAATCAGAATGATAAAACCGATGATCGCAGAGCAGCGATGTCTGCAGTGTCACTACAATGCCCAAGTCGGCCATTCTCTTGGAGCTATGGATTTAGTTATCTCACTTGACAAGAACGATAAAGAGATTCAAGAGACAAATCTTACCCTTATCATCTCACTCATACTTGCCGGTATTCTCTTTGCTATTGTATCGACAATCTTTTTTGTAAAAGAGATTTTTACTCCCCTTACAACACTCAAGGAGAGAATTGCAGATCTTGTAAGCGGAGAGAAAGATCTAACAAAGAGACTTGAACATAAAGAGGGTAATGAGTTTGGTGATGCTGCTAATGAGGTCAATAAATTTATTGAGATGATTCAAGAGACAGTCAATGAAGTAAAATCTCTCGGTCTACAAAATGAGCAGATTGCCTCAGAGATTGAGACAGCATCACATGTGATACGAGAGGGGACACAACAGGAGCAGAAACTCGTTCAACAGACTGCAGATAAAAATGAGAGCATTAAAGTAATTCTTGAAGAGACGATAAAAACAGCCACAACAACACAAGAGACAATAGAGGAGGCTGACAGAGAGCTCTCTCATGCAAAAGAGTCACTCGCTACACTCTCTAATGAGGTGGAATCCTTTGTGGAGCAGGAGTCTACACTCAGAAGCGAACTCTCACTGCTAAAAGAGGATGCTGACCAGGTTAAGGATGTCTTAAATGTTATTAAAGATATTGCAGAACAGACAAATCTTCTTGCTCTCAATGCGGCAATCGAAGCAGCTCGTGCCGGTGAACATGGCCGTGGTTTTGCTGTTGTAGCCGATGAAGTAAGAAAACTTGCAGAGAGGACACAAAAATCTCTTGCAGAGATAGAGATAAGTGTCAGTACCATTGTTCAATCAATCAATGATGTCAGTGACAAAATGGCCAGTAATGCAAAAAACATAGAGGCATTAACACTCATTTCAGATGATGTTGAAGAGAAAATCACACTCACAACAGAGGCTATGGAACTCTCTACAGAGGTAGCACACAAATCAAAAAGTGATAGTCTTAAAATGTCTCAAAGTCTTCAGGAGATTATTCACTACATTGAAGATATCAAAACTCTCTCCAATGAGAATGGCTTGAGTGTTTTGAGTATCGAAAATGATCTTGAGAGATTAGTCGAGGTAGCATCCTCTCTCCAAAAAACAATCGATGAGTTTAAAAGCTAAGAACTACTAGCGTGGGGAGCGTCTAAAGCCCCCTCTTTTATGTGTATAGTTCTTCTTAAAACATCTTTGACAGATGTTATACTTGGAGTTTAGTGGAAGGGCAGCACTACAGAGCTTGCAACGTTGAGCAAGTTGCGCCTGTTGCAAAGAGTTCTCAATATAGCGATTGAGTACACCTCTATACTCCCTTGCTTTTTTCTCATCTACAAAATAGTCCCCAAATCTATATGAGAGCCAGAGATAGAGTGATATCTCTTTAACCATATCTTCTGCACGTAAAAGCTCATCTGAAGTTTGGGCATAACTGCCACTGAGTTTTGGCGGATAGTAGTGTACAGGCTCTTTTTTCTCCAAAGCGTGAATATAACTCTCATACGCAGAAATTATATAGGGTGATTTGAGTGTCAATGGTGCACAGGCTAAATGGTACTTCGTTGCAATATCCAGATCATAACTATCGACGATACGCGATGCCTCTAGCATATCATCTAAACTTGCTGCATAAAAAGGTCCATTAAACTCCATGTTTTGCACAAAAAACTCTAAAATTCTCTCTAAAGAGCTCTCCTCTAAAATATTGCTAACGAGTTTAATGTGTTCTAATGATGCCATTACCTTAAAAGGTATGGTTATTCTCTTTGCCTCTTTTTTAAAGTTTTTCTTTATAACTTTGAGTGCATCTTTATGCAAAGCTCCAACATAACCATTTTCATGCAGCCCATAACGCCCGGCACGTCCTGCAATCTGATGAATCTCTGAGGGGAAGAGTTCTCGCTGACTCACTCCGTCAAACTTCTCCGCTTTAGAAAAAAGCACCGTCTTAATTGGGAGGTTCATCCCCATAGCAATGGCATCGGTTGCCACTAAAATCTCTGTCTCACCTTCGCGGAAACGTCTCGCTTCTTCACGACGAACCTCAGGAGAGAGATTACCATAAACAACACTGACTTTATAATTTTTTGAGAAATTTTGTTTGAGTTTTAAAACATCTCTTCGTGAAAAAGCTATTATTGCTGTTGCCGGTTCGACATCTTTTGGATCGGTTGGCTCCTCTAGAAGTGTAAGGGGGTTTTTCCTCTCAAACTCTATAATTTCCAACTCTTCACCCAAGTACTCAGCAAGAGCGATGATTGCCTCTTTTGAGTTTGATGAACCTGTCATAATCACCTCTTTTGCAGGTGCACCGATAATAGCATTAGCCCAAGCCCAGCCACGCTCTCTATCATCTATCATCTGTACCTCATCAATAACACAGACATCAACATCCACCTCATAGTTCATCATCTCTATAGTTGAGCTTATATGTGTCGCATCATCATCTATTATCTGCTCTTCGCCGGTAATGAGTGAGGCATCTATCCCCTTTGCTCTTAAGTTCTCATACCCCTCTAGTGCCAAGAGTCTCAAAGGTGCAAGATAGTAGCCGGTATCGGCACTCTCAAGACGCTGCATTGCACTATAGGTCTTACCACTGTTTGTCGGTCCAATATGTAAAATAAGCTTACGACGCATCTCTCTTGCAACGGGAAAGAGGTTTTTAAAGTCACGAATGGTTCTAGCCAGTAGCTCTTGGCGCTGCTTTTTAATAAGCTCATCACGAATGGAGTGCATAAAGCGGCGTGTTGTTTTTCTAAAGATTTTTGGAGTGATTGTAAGCGTTCTTGGCAGTAGCTCAATAAGAAACTCATAGACTCTTTTGTGCAGCTCCTCCTCAGAGAACTTCAAAAGAACAGCAGACTCTCTACACTCTGCTACTACTCCCTCTAGCGCGCTTAAGAACTCCTCCTCATGCTCCTTTTTCACCTCAGCCAAAACAGCATCGAAATTAAAACGTCTGGAGTTCCAAATCTCTTCTAAGAGAGAGTCTAGTTCAATATGGAGCTCTAAGTTGTAACCAACTTTCATTGTAGAGTGTGGAAGAGTAAGCTCTTCACCAACATGAATCAAAAGCTCCTCCTGATGGAGCTCTATCTCTCTTGCATCTATCTTGGCTGCAACAATTCGCTTTAAAACCTTTTGTGAGATAAGCGGATAGTTGAGTCTCGATTTTGGAGGCGAAGCTCGAAGTGAATCGAGAATCTCTTTGGTGCTTAGATAGGAGTGCGGATTTTTCAGTGATGCTAAAAAGCTCTCAATGCTTAATTGCTTCTCCTTGACTCTTTGGAGTTTATCTGCTGCAATCTTTTGTACTATCTCCTCAAATGGTGTAGCTTCAAGATACTCATAGGAGTAGGCTTTTGTATTGAGTGTAAGAATTTTATGAAAACTCTGTTCAAAGAGCTCATACTTAAACGAGGCATTAAACTCAAAAGAGTCATCAATATCAAAAATTCCCTCTAGCTCACGCTCCAACTTCTCTTTTTTCATCTCAAAGCGGATATGTCTAAGCTTAGACTCCATCTTCTCTATAGTGATTTTTTTACTGCGAACTGTGGCAAAGGCCTCATGCAGCATAATTGCCTCTTGATGGCTCACATCAAGCTCCAGAAGAATCGACTCTATCTTTGCCTCTCTGTCAAACCCAACTTCTGCTTTTGGTTTTGGTGACTTGTAGACCTTTGCATCATTTTCAAAGAACTCCAAGATATCCTGACGCATTGCGCTGTCTGCTTCAGACCATATCATACGAAGTGTCTTAATCATCAGCTCACGTTTATGCTCTATATCATAGATTCCAAGTGCAGAGAATATCTCACTCAGTGTTGCACTCTCAACGCGTTCAATTCCGACATCAAAAGGGTCACCGTCAAAATAGGTTCTTATTCTTTGATTGATTTTACTCTTTTTTTTGTTTTTTCTGCCCATCGCTACACTTTCGTTATTTTATCAGTACAAAGACTGCAAAGAAGTGAAAAATACTTCCACCAAGTACAAAAAGATGCCAGATAGCATGGTATAGTGGCGTTGAGTCTTTTGCATAGAAGTAGATACCAGAAGTATAAACCACTCCACCTGCAAGTAAAAGGTCAAAAACAAGCCATCCACCCGTTTCAATCAAGGGTTCATAAAAAAAGACAATAAGCCAACCCATAACAGCATAAAGAACCAAGGAGAAGATCTCATATCTGCCCGGGTAGATAAACTTCATATATATTCCAACAGCAGCCATACTCCAGATAACTCCTAAAAGTATCCATCCAAGTGAGCCTCCGATACCAAGCATAACTATGGGTGTATAGGTTGCAGCAATGAGTATATAGATAGAGGCGTGATCAAAAGTCTGCAGAAGCAGCTTTGATCTGTAGTGTACTATGGCATGATAGAGTGTTGAAGAGCCATACATTATAACAAGCCCCACTCCAAAGATGGTAGCTGTCACTATCTTTGTCATATCATCACTCAGTAGAGAGAGCGTAAAAAGAACACCAAAACCAAATGTACTTAAAAAGAGCCCCAAACCATGGGAGATTGCATGCCAGACCTCTTCAAAAATCGAAAAATTATTAATTACCCTCTTATCGTCCATTGACTACCTTATCTCAAATATAGTCTATTCTAACATAAAAAATGTTTAATTTAGGCCTCAAAATAAATCCACTATAATCTCTTTATGAATTATCCAGATGAGTGGACTCAAAAAGAGTTCCTAGAAAATAAAAGAAGATTAGAAAAAGAGGGTGTTGATGTTGTTCTTGTAGACACCATACTCTCCCCTATCGACAAGGCCCAAACTGTTACCTATAATCCTTATGAACTTAAAAAATACCCCAAGGGGAGTCTGTTTGTATTTTATTGTGACACAGGAAAAGCAACAAAAGAGCGACTCCAAGAGTATAAAGAGAAGTTTCCAGACCACCACTGTATCTCCCTCAAAGGCGGACGCGGGTACTGGAGAAAGAATATGATGCTTTTGGATGAAGATGATAGCTAAAAAGATAGAGGAGTTTATAGAGTGCTTAGATGAGGAGCGCTTTTATGATGCCCATGAGGCACTCGAAGCTATCTGGTTTAAGCGACGCTTTGAGAAGAGTCCTGAGATTCAACTCCTAAAGGGCTTTATCAATGCGGCAGTCTCATTTGAACTTATAAAAAGAGGCAGAGTGCCACAGAGTAAAAAGGTCTGGAAAAACTACCTAAAATACCGTCAGCTTCTCTTTAAAGTCACATCCCAACACCAAAACAGCTACTACCAGCTTTCACGTAAGGTAGAAGATATAAAGAAGAGACTTCACTAATTCCTCATCCTTCTACGCTATAATTTGCCCACATTACAATAAAGGATATCTTATGGATATTAATGTAGAAAAATATACGGATATGGCTATCACATATGGAAGTGAATATGGAGTGAAGATAGTCGCTGCAATTATCATCTTCGTAGTAGGAAAATGGGTTGCAAATAAACTAACGGCATTTATCAAGAGTTTAATGCTCAAAGCTGAGATTGACAGAACATTAGTCGAATTTAGTGAAAGTATTATCTACTTCTCACTTCTACTGATGGTTATTATTGCTGCTTTAAACCAGCTCGGTGTAAATACAACATCGTTTGTAGCAGTATTTGGTGCGGCAACACTCGCAATTGGTCTTGCTCTTCAAGGCTCATTCTCAAACATCGGGGCTGCAGTTCTTATCATTTTATTTCGTCCATTTAAAGTGGGTGATGTTATTGAGACAGCAGGTGTTACAGGAGAGGTTACAGATATCAATCTATTCTCTACAATTATCACGCCGATTGACAAGCGTACTGTCATTGTTCCAAACTCATCTATAATTGGTGGCAACATTACAAACTTCTCAAACAGAGAGACTCGTCGTGTTGACCATGTTTTTGGCATTGGTTATGATGATGATCTAAAACTTGCAAAAGAGACTCTCCTTGAGATTGTAAAGAGTGACAAGAGAGTACTTCAAGAGCCTGCTCCATTTGTTGCAGTAAGTGAACTCGCAGACAGCAGTGTAAACTTTGTTGTACGTGCATGGACATCAACAGATGATTACTGGGATGTTTACTTTGATATGCTCGAAAATGTTAAAATTACATTTGATGAAAAAGGAATCTCTATTCCATATCCTCAAATGGATATTCACGCAGATAAATAAAACTAAAAAAGGAAAATATATATGAAAAAAATTATACTCTCAACTATGCTAGCATCATCTCTAATGATGGCAGCTGAAACAGCAGATAAGCTTGTAACACACACAGAGTTAGGTTATGTAGAGACACAGGGAAACACACACACAAAAACTTTCTCTCTCAATGCAAAAGCAAAAAAAGCATGGGGAAAACATGTTGCAAATGCTAAACTAGATGCACAGTATGCTTCAGACAACGATGTTGAGACAAAAAACAAGTATCTTGTAGAGCTTCAGTATGACTACGACTTCACTGATAGATTCTCATTTAACTACCTTGCAGGGTATAAAGATGATAAGTTCTCAGGTTTTGAATACCAGTTCTACACGGGTCCGGGTGCTAAATATAAAGCGATTATCTCAGATAAACAAAACCTCAGCTTTGAAGCAAACATCCTCTATGCACTTGACAGACATGAGGAGGTAACTACAACTGTTCCTGTTCAACCTGCTTATGATGATGACTATACATCATACAGAGCAAAAGGTCTCTATGATCTACAAGTTCTGGAGAACTTAAAGTTCAATCAAGAGTTAAGTATTCGTGGTTCTTTAGAGGATTCAGATGTTTACTATACATACTCAAAGTCTGCACTGACAAGTAAGCTCTCAGATATCCTCTCTGCAGGTTTAAGCTATACTGTTGACTATACTAACAGACCGGCAACTGGTAAAGAGAAAACTGATACAACAATCACAGCTAATCTTATTATAGACTACTAAAAGTTCTATCGGGCCTAGAAGCCCGATACTCCTCTTTCTCTTTTATATAAAAAGAGCAATCCAAAAGCAAACATAACAATTACCGATGAGCTCAAAAAGAGATACTTCGGATAGTACTCATAGATATATCCACTAAGAACTGCTCCACTTACTCCTCCAAACCCATATGTTATACCTGCAAAAAGCTGTTGTGCAAGCTTCTTATCTCTGTAGATTTGAAAGAGGTAGCTGATAGCTGCTGAGTGAAAAAGTGCAAAGCTAAAGGCATGCAGTGATTGTGCGAAGAAGAGGAGTGCGAGATTTTGAGGATAGAGATAGAGCAAAAACCAACGTATAACTGTTATAAAAGTTGTTAGTTGTAAAATTTTTAAAAGATTTCCCGATAGAAAACGCCCTTGATAGAAGAGCATAACTATCTCAGCTAAAACACCAAAACTCCAGAGATATATTGTCACCTCCAGTGAGATACCGCTGTTAGTCTCATAGATGGTAAAGAAGTTATAAAAAGCACCGAAGCTCATCTGCATAAGAGTCAATCCAATCCATAACTGCCAATCTTTAAGAAGAGATATCTCCCCTCCACTCTTTTGAAGCTCTCTATCTTCATCACTGCTCTTTTGTGCGATCATAAAGGCAAAAAGAGCCGTTATAAAACTTAAAAAACTCAAAAAGTAGATTGCCACATCAGCTGCGCTCAAATATTTTACTAAAACCAATGCAACAACTACAAAACCAATAGAGCCAAAAAGACGTACTCGTCCATAACGCTCTTTACCTATAGTATGGAGTGCTACAACCTCTATATAGGGTAGTGTTAGGCTAAGCCCTATGCCCAAAAAGATATTTGATAACAAAAGCAGATAGAAGTTCTCCAGAGTCACAAAAAAAGAGAGACTACTCATAACAATCAAAAACAGTGAGAGATTAAAGAGGCGTCCATCAAGATGTAAACCCCTCATAAAAAGAAAAGGGAGTATAAAGCGAACCAACGGTGATGCTGCAAATATAATGCCTACCTCGCTCGGTGCATAACCGACAGCAACTAAAATTTTTGGAAAAAAGATTATATAGACACCAATGATAGAGAAGTAGAAATAGTAAAATAGTGATAAGAGTAATGACATTCCGAAGTATAACTTTATTCTAATAAAATTATGATAGAATTTCTTCAAACACTAGAACAAAGGTGGAATTAAGATGATTCTAGAGATGAAAGAGAGTGACTTCATTGTATCTAAAACAGATACAAAAGGTCGCCTAACCTATGTAAATAAGATATTTATTGAGATGGCAGAGTACACAGAGGAGGAGCTTTTAGGCAAACCTCACTCCATTGTACGACACCCGGATATGCCAAAGGCAGTTTTTAAACTTCTATGGGAGACGATAGCACAAAAAAAAGAGCTCTTTGCCTATGTTATAAACAAAACAAAAAATGGGAACTCCTACTGGGTATTTGCAAATGTAACAGCATCTCTTGATACCAGTGGAAATATTATAGGCTACTACTCTGTTAGACGTAAGCCAAACAAAAAAGCATTAGAGATCATTGCACCTCTTTATAAAAAGATGATTGATGCAGAGAAGTCCGGTGGTATAAGTGCCGGAGAGAAGATACTAAAAGATGTACTACATGAGAAAGGAATTACATATGATGAATTTATCATCTCTATTCAAGGATAAACAGAAGCTTTTGCTCCTTGTAACACTCCTCTTCGTTACACTCTACGCTCTTATTATCGCAGAGTATACTCTCGGTATTTTAACACTTTTGGCTGCAGTCGCATCTCTATTTCTACCATCTACAACAGATACAAAAGCACAATCACCAGTTGTTCAAGCTATTCACTCTGTCATTAATGAAGCAGCACAGGGGAACCTTGAGAGTCGTATTACTCATATACCTGATGATGGTTCAGATATCTCGAAACTCGCATGGAATGTAAATGATATGCTCGATCAACTTGAAGCCTTTATGCGTGAAGCAGCAACTACAATAGAGTTCGCATCTGCAGGAAAAACATACAGACACACTTTCCCTGAAGGGCTCAAAGGGGTCTTTTACAATACTGCTAAAAAGCTCAATGGTGCCATTAAGTCTATAGCAAGCGGTTATGAGACAAAAATCAAGGGTGAGATGTCATCAAGCTTTACTAAGCTTGGTGGTGGTGTTGGAAAAGGGCTTATGGTTATTCAAGAGGATCTCTCTATCTCATCAGAAGACTCTAAAGAGATTGTTGAGTCTGCAATTAAAACAGCAGAAGAGTCATCTAACAGCTTAACAAATGTTCTTGAGATTGGAGAGCGTCTAAACTCACTTGTAGAGCTTATTGCATCTTCACATGAGGGTATTGTAAGTTTAGAGGCTCGTTCACATGAGATTTCAGAAGTAATTGGACTCATTAAAGATATTGCAGACCAAACGAACCTCCTTGCACTCAATGCTGCTATTGAAGCTGCACGTGCAGGTGAACATGGACGAGGCTTTGCCGTTGTTGCAGATGAAGTAAGAAAGCTTGCAGAGAGAACACAAAAAGCTACCAATGAGATAGAGATTACAATCTCTACACTCCAGCAAGAGGCTAATGATATGCGAAGTAACTCTGATCAGATCAGTAGTATTGCACAAGACTCCCATGATGTTATTCACGCCTTTGAGGGTACTTTTACCAACCTCAACTCTCTTGCAAAAATTGCTAGTAAATCCGCTATTAAAATTCAAAACCGTCTCTTTACAACTCTTGTAAAAGTTGACCACATTCTCTTTAAGTCAAATGCCTACTCAGCTGTTCTTAACAACAAAGACAAAGAGTTCCCAGACCATAAACATTGTCGTATGGGTAAATGGTATCAGGGCATCGGGCAAGAGAGATTTGGGCATACTCGTGCCTTTAAAGAGATGGATGCACCGCATGCAAAAGTCCATGATAAAGTCTTTGAAAATATGCGATATGTTAAAGAGGATAGTGTTATCAAGTATGACCACCCTAAAATCATCTCACACAACTTCGCAGATATGGAAGAGGCTTCACATACACTCTTTATTAAGCTCAATGAGATGCTTGATGAATATGAAGCGAGTAAGGAGGCGTAGCTATTTACTTAGCATTTACTTATAATAAATATAATTTTATATCTCAATTATGTTTTTCCCCCTTTCATAAGCGAGACATATACTCCTATAAATTTTTGAAAACAGTCGAGTTTTTCCCTTTTTATTTCTCTTGACTGTTTTCCCCCTATTTTATGTTAAACTTCCTTTATGAAAATCATTCTATCGACTCTAAATTCACGTTATACCCATAGTGCCATAGGCCTTAGATATCTCTATGCAAATATGCAAGAGCTCCAAGAGAGCACTAAAATCTTAGAGTTTAGTATAAATGATGCCATTCAGACTATTGCAGAGAAACTTTTAAGAGAGACGCCTGACATTATCGGTCTTGGAGTCTACATATGGAATGCCACAGAGATTCATGAACTGATTCATATTTTAAAAAAGATCTCCCCTGAGACTATTATTGTTCTAGGTGGACCAGAGGTTACATACCTCCCCTTTCGTGTAAACTTTGATGATGCCGACTACATTGTTCAAGGAGAGGGTGATTTAGCCTTCTATGAGCTTTGTAAAAAGATTATCGCCAATGAGCGTGTCGATAAAATTATCCCTATGGGAATTCCAGATTTAAAAAAGATTGCGCTCCCCTACCAATACTACAGTGACAGTGATATTCAAAACCGCTATATCTATGTCGAGATATCACGTGGATGCCCTTTTGAGTGTGAATTTTGCCTCTCCTCCATGGATGAGAAGGTTCGTGCCTTTAATCTTGACGATGTTATAGCCGAATTTGAGAGACTCTGGCAAAGAGGGGCTCGAAACTTCAAATTTGTCGATAGAACCTTTAATCTCAATATGAAAGCTGCCAACAGAATTCTAGACTTCTTTTTAGAAAAAGAGCCGCCCTACTTTGCTCACTTCGAGGTTATTCCAGACCACTTTCCAGCCTCTCTGCGAGAAAAAATCAAAAGTTTTCCCCATGGTGCCCTGCAGCTAGAGATTGGTATTCAGACACTCAATCCAAAGATTGCCAACAATATCTCCCGTCAACTCAAACTTGACAAAATCAAAGAGAATATAAGCTTTTTGGAGAACGAGACAACAGCACATATACATCTAGACCTTATTGTCGGCCTTCCTGGAGAGTCTTTAGAGAGCTTTGGCAAAAATCTTGATGCGCTGATGGAGATGAGCTCATGTGAGATACAAATAGGCATACTCAAGAAGCTCTCAGGCACACATATCAATCGTCACGATATCCAATATGGCATGGTCTACAGTGACATTCCCCCTTACGACATTCTCAAAAACTCTGAGCTCTCTTTTGAAGATATACAGATAATGAAACGCTTTGCAAGATTTTGGGACCTCTACTACAACTCCGGTAATTTTAAAAACTCTCTACGACTTCTTTGGAGAGAGAGGGGTCTCTTTGAGAGTTTCTACAGATATGGACTCTGGATATATGCACGCACCGATTCAACATGGAAGATATCACTCCAAAGACAAGGGGAACTCCTCTTTGATTATCTTACACAGGAGCTCAAAATTCCTGAAGCAGAAGTTGCAAACTCTATGCTTCAAGATATGCTTAAGCTCAAAGGTCGTGCCGTACCAAACTATCTTAAAGCCTACGCAAAAGATGTCGATATAGATGCAAAGTTTGGTTCAAGCGGTTTTAACAAAAGACAGCTCTAAATTGAGTATAATAGAGTATGAAAATTTTACTGCGGCTTTGTCTTACTCTAATACTTCTTGGCAACTACCTCTGTGCAGCAGAGCTTATTACAAAGAAGCTAGAGAAGCGTGCAGAAAAAAAGTACGGTAGATTTGCAAAAAACAGATTTGTAGATATAGAGCAGAATCTTCTTAAAAAACTTAAAAATGCCACTGATATCAAAAAGCTCAATGTTGTCAATACCTGGGTTAACTTTATCCGCTATAGAAGCGATAAAGCCATTTACGGTGTTAATGACTACTGGGCAACACTCTATGAGTTTGTCGGTAAAAATGCAGGAGATTGTGAAGATTATACTATCGCAAAATATTACATTTTAAAAGAGCTTGGTGTTGATCCACATAGAATGAAATTTGCATATGTAATCTATAGAAGCAGAAGCGGGAAAAAGAGTTCGCATATGGTTTTGGCCTACTTCAAAAAACCTAAACCAAAAACAAAAGATGATATTTTGATTTTAGGGAACAACAACCGTCTCGTTCTGCCTGTATCAAAACGACCAGACCTTATTAAGGTTGTCAAGATGATAAACGGAGATACCGGACCAAAAAGTAAAAAATGGAAAAGGCTTGAAGCTGCTATGAAAAGGAAAAAATTATGACACTATTTAAACAGATGGCACTCGCTATATCGCTTATGATAATAACCATACTCGGTGCCGTGATGGCCATCAACTTCCAATCTACCAAATCAGACATGATAGAGAGCATCTATGAGACTACTGTAAACAATATATCTTCGCTCTCGAACAAACTCTCTGAGGCAGCTGAAGATACAACACTTATTAGCACTATTATCGATGCTGAATTTGACAGCGGTTACTACAAGGAGATTAGTTATAAATCGAGTGATGGATCCTTTGAGTACACACAATCTGACCACGAACCCATCAAAGGGGTTCCAAAGTGGTTTGTAAACTTTATAGATGTAGATCTGCAAAGTGTTAGCAGTGATATCTACTCAGGATGGAGCGTTGTTGGTAAGCTGCGTGTTTTAGCAGATGACTCAATTGTCTATAAATCTCTCTATAAAGCATTTATAAAGCTCATATATCTTTTTATATTTTTTGTTACTATCTCTTTGATTATTCTGAGCATACTGCTTAAATATATGCTCAAACCTCTCAAGCGTATTCAACATCAAGCAGAGGCAATTCTTCGTAACGAGTTTGTTATTGAGACAGAAGAGCCTTATACAACAGAGTTTAAAGAGGTTGCACATGCAATGAATGCAATGGTCATAAAGGTTGAAGATATTTTCAACAAAGCAAATGAGGCTGCAAAGAGAAATAAAGAGCTTCTCTATAATGATCCTGTAACAAAACTCTTTAACCGAAGATACCTCATGCTCAAGCTTCCAGAGCTTATTGCTCAGGAGAATAGAGCAGATGGTGGAACCATTATGTTTATAGCGCTCAGCGGGGCAGAGATTCTTAACAAAACCCTTGGTCGTCAAGAGGCAGATAGATTCTTTTGTGATTTTGCAGAGATTTTAAAAGCTACCTGTCCAACGCTTGATGAAAAACTCGTAGCAAGAGTCAATGGAACAGAGTTTACACTTGTACTTCCTGGTTGTGAAACCTATGGAGCACAAGATATAGCTATTGAGATCTATGAGAGCTTTCTTGAACTTCTAGATATACGAGATATTGATGAAAAAGAGGTCTTTATAGATATAGGAATCTATCGCTACAGAGCAAATACAACTATCAGTGAGCTTCTTACACATGCTGATGATGCACTTACAAAAGCAAAAGCAGATGAGAGACAACATATCTACATCTATGAGGAGAAAGAGAGCTCCAAAGCCTTAGGTAAAGAGCAGTGGAGAGAGATTATTGAAGAGAGTATAGATAAAAAACACTTCTCCTTAAAATTTTGGCCAACACTTGATACTCGAACAAAATATATCAATCACAAGGTAATGACATTTACCATTAATGATGGAAAAGAGAACTCTTTTTACTACGGTGACTTTATAGCTCCTGCTATAAACCTCGGTCTTGTGGGAAAAATATATCTCGTTGCACTCAAAGAGCTTCTAACATCACAACATAAAGAGCTTGAGGGTACCATCTGCTCCATTAGACTCTCCAATGAGTTTTTAAAAGATAAAAAAGCCTTCGATGAGCTCTCTAAACTCTTTAACCTCTATGCCAACAGATTAAACTTCAAACTCTATTTTGAGGTAACTGACAGCTTTGCTATCAACCATACAGCAACCGTCAAAGGTTTTGTAGATCTCTTTAGTCAGTATAAATTTGGATTTGGAATCAACTCATTTACAGGGGAGAGTGATGACTTTAACTACCTCAAAGAGCTAAATCCACAATTCCTTAAAGCTGATGTCTCCTTTTTACTTGACCAATCTGCAGAGTCTATGAATGCACTCCAGGTTGTAACAAAATCTCTAGGTATTGAGATAATTGCAACCTTTGTTAAGAGTGAAGATGAGTTAAATGCTCTCAAAAAGATAAATATCACAAAAATCCAAGGTCCTTTAACAGAGAAACTCTGAAAATGTGATATACTTTAAGACTTTAAGATATATAAGGGGGTATATATTATGTTTGGCTCTAGTGCAAAATTAGATAAGATTGAACAGAAATATAAAAGAGAGATTGCGTCTCTTAAAGAGGAGAATGAGCAGCTTCGTCGTGAATTGCAACAGATGCAAGACTCTTCAGATGGACAGCAGGAGATTGATGATAATGTTGTCGCATACAAAGATTTAGTAAAAGAGCTTATCAAGAGTTATGAAAGTGGTACACAGTTCTTACAAAATACCATTGAAGATAACCTCATAGCCTTAGAAGATATCAATATACTCAACTCAAAAACAAATGAGCGTATGCACAGCATTGAAGATGAGACACAAAGCATCGTCTCTACTATAGAGAATATTCAACAGCACTCCAATACACTAGGTGAAGACTCTAACTCACTCAATGAGAGTGTTATGTCGATTGCAAATATTATTAACCTTATTAAAGATATCTCTGATCAGACAAATCTACTTGCACTTAATGCTGCCATTGAAGCAGCTCGTGCTGGTGAACATGGACGAGGCTTTGCCGTTGTTGCAGATGAAGTTAGAAAGCTTGCTGAGAGAACTCAAAAGGCAACACAAGAGGTAGAGATCAATATCAACGGTCTTAAACAGAACTCAAACTCTATGATAGAGATTAGCAATACCTTTATAGATGAGACGACAAATGTAATGGAGACACTCCATAACTTCATAGAGAATATCTACAAAGTTGTTGAAAACTCTGAAAACATCAAATCTAATACTGAGAACCTTACAAATGAACTCCATGTAAGTAATGGAAAAATAGATCATATCTCACTAAAACTCAACGGATATAAAGCTATCTTTGAGAATGAAAACTCAGATATCCCAGATGAGAATAGCTGTAGATTTGGGAAGTGGTTTGGAGAGGTTGTCCATACCCTTTTAAAAGGCAATTCACTTATCTCAAGCATTACAACTCACCATAGAAATGTGCACCAGGGCCTGAAAAAGGCTATTGAACTCCATCATCAAGGGAATATGCCAGCAGCTATTGAAGAGATACGTAAAGTTGAAGAGTCAAGTGATGTAGGCTTTAAAGAGCTTCTAAAAGCTGTAAAAGAGTCTCACAGATCCTAAAAGCCTCTAGAGTTGAGGCCTTTAGTCAGGGCATCGTTAATCTCTTTGTTATAGTCAGGGTTTAACTTCTCTAAACTACGGTCAAAGTTAATAATAACCTCTTTTGTCGTACTTGGATGTCTACATATTCGAAAGATTATATCTGCATAGATATCAAAGTCAGGATGCGCTCTCATACCCAGTTTTGGGTGTATCTTCCCATGATACTTTATAATCAGATCAAGAGCCTCTTGCAGCTCTTGTGTTGATGAGTTTTTATTTTTAATCACCTCAACCAACTTCTTTAGATCTCTCTGTGGATACTTTTTTGAACTCTTTGGAGTCTTTGAACTCTTTTGGCTCTTTTGGGGCTTTTTCTTCTTTCGTTTACTTGGAGCATAAAAAAACAGAAATATTAAAATCCCCAAAATAACGATAAGTCCAACAATTGACTTTACTAATAATACTACATCCATAGAGTCTACTCTTTCCTTAAAAATATGATTGATAGAAGCATTATAGCAAATAGATTAAAAAATAAAAGGTATAAGGCGTTTTGTTCTCTCTCTATAGGCTCTATACTCACTACTGTGACACTCCCAGAGTGACTCTTCATAGAGAAGTTTAACAAGCAGTACAAGCACCAAAAGAGTCCATAAAATCAACTCATAGTTACTGTAGTAAACTACTGCTATACCCAGCATCATTAACAGTACAGAGAGATACATAGGGTGTCTAATATAGCCATAGATACCATCCGTTACCAGAGTGCAGGACTCTTTGATATCTGGCCGAATATTAAAATTCCCAAGAGTATTACTCTTTAGCGCCAAAGCTCCAACAAGGAGACCAAAAAGAGTTATCCCCATACCAATCTCAAGATAGCTTGTCTTCTCACCCAGAGGTAAAATCATCAAAAATATAATAAAAAACTGTAAAAAAACTAATATCTTGCTTATCATAGAGACATTATATCACAATGTAGTTATTTGTAGTGGTGGACAGCGTGGGATTCGAACCCACGGTAGGTTACCCTACACCCGCGTTCCAGGCGAGCGCCTTCGACCACTCGGCCAGCTGTCCCTGTTTGAAGAGTGACATTTTAGCAGAAGTTTATTTAAACTATTCTCTTTTAAGTCTCAAAAAGTGTAACTATCTCTATATTCTCCCCATCATACTCCATATAGGCACCATAGGGTATAGCAAATGAGAAGCTCTCCTCATAGGAGATATTTTTAAGAATTGTAATGAGTGCACGTATAACACCTGCATGCGTTATAAGTAAAATGTTACTCTCTTTTTCTTCAAAGATAAATCGCTTAAAAAAGCTCTCAACCCTTTGTAAAAACTCCTCTATACTCTCTCCATCCAAAAGCTCAAGCCAGCTATTAAAATCTTTGTACTCTTGCTTTTCAAGATTGCATATCTCATCAAAACCAAGCCCCTCATGTCTCCCCCAAGACTTCTCTCTGAGTGCTTCTGTATAAATGGCCTGCCCCTTTTGTACAAATGGCTCTAGTGTCAATCTCGCTCGTTGTAAATCAGAACAGTAGAGTGCATCAAAAGAGCTCTTTTCAAAATGCTTTGCAAGTTTTTGCGCCTGTATTTTTCCCTTCTCGCTCAACCCAATATCGTTATGTCCGTTATATTTTCCAATATACTTCTCTTCAACCTCAGCGTGACGAACAACTGTTAACTTCATACAACTCCTAGAATAACAGCGTTAAGTAAAATTAGCTCACTCACTTCTATACTAAAACCATAGATATCTCCACTAAAACCGCCATAACGCTTCATAAAAAAGCTCTTAAATATAAAGAGAGTAAAGAGCATAATCAAGAGGAGCCAAAAGCTATGCAAAAGAGCCACAACGACAAAAGAGTAAAGAACTGCAACAACTACTTGCCACCCCTTAAGTTCACTCTTTGCTAAGGCTCCCATCCCATTTTTTGAGATATAGGGGTAGAGATATATCTCTAAAACAACAAGCAGACGTGAGAGCAGCATAATAAGAGGAATAAGATAGAGCTTCTCACCCAAAGCGACAACACTTGAAGCTTTTAAGATAAGAAAAACAGCTCCAAAACTCATGCCCATTCCCCCATTATGAGGATCTTTCATCACCTCCAGAGCTCTCTCTTTTGCTACAAAGAGTCCATCGACAGTGTCACTAAGACCATCAAGATGCAAAGCTCCTGTTATAACTACCCATAAAGCAAAAATAATCACACCAAGATGCACAGATGGAAGATAAGGGTATAAAAGCAGATAGGCTCCATACAGAGCAGCACCTAATAAAGCGCCAATGAGAGGGTAAAACATAACAGCATAACCATTTATACCCTTATAGAAATCATGCACTTTAAAAAATGGCAAAATACTAAGCATTGAGAGTGCAAGTGCAAAACCTTTCAAGAGTCTGCTCATTTAATTCTCACACTTATACCAGCAACAACATTATAGACCTCACTACACTTACGAGCTACTAGCTGTGCAACCTTTCCATTATAATCAACAAACTTTCGAGCCAAGGCATTATCTGGAATTACACCACAACTAACATCATTGATAACAAAGACAATATCTTGTTCTAACTCTAAAAGTGCACTAACCTCACGCTCTATATCTTCATAACTTTTTTCATGGTATATCATATTGTTTATCCAGACACTCAGACACTCAACTAAAACTGCGCCACTTTGCAGAGATATCTTCTCTTTTAGATGCAGAGCCTCTTCTTCGGTTATGAAATGATCTTGCCGCATCTCTTTATGCTCTGCAATCCTTGAAGCCATCTCATCATCAATAAACTCTGTAGTTGCCAGATAGATTGGTTTTTTATCAGATATTTTTTTTATGTAGTTCTCAGCAGCATAAGATTTTCCACTCTTAATGCCGCCTATAAATAATGTTTTCATACTAAAAGTATAACAATAATATTAGTTATTTTCGCTATTATTACGATAAAAAATTATGGGGTTATTATTTGCTTAGTTTTTCTACATTTTTACAACTTTTAAAAGAGTCTTTTCGAGATCTCTTGCCAATTGTTTTAGTTATTATGTTTTTTCAGTTAGCCATTATTCAGAGTGTACCGGAAAACTGGCTCTCTACAGCTCTTGGTCTAGCTATTGTCGGTGTTGGTCTGGCTGTTTTTCTTCTTGGTCTTGAGGTGGGAATATTTCCTGTTGGAGAGGGGCTTGCAAGTGATTTTGCAAAGAGAGGCTCAACCCTTTGGATTATAATTTTTGGATTTATGATAGGTTTTGGTACAACAGTAGCAGAGCCGGCACTTATAGTTATTGCCCAAAAAGCAGCAAGTATCAGCTCTGGACGTATTGATGCTACCACCCTTCGTATGGTTGTTGCATTCTCTGTTGGTTTTGCCATTGTCTTAGGTGTTTGGCGTATCATCAAAGGGCACCCGATTCACTACTATATTATCAGTGGTTATATTCTTGTCGTTGCAGCTACTGCCTTCTCTCCCTCTGAGATTGTAGGGCTCGCTTATGACTTAGGAGGTGTTACAACTTCAACAGTTACGGTACCTCTTGTTGCTGCTCTTGGTATTGGTCTTGCTTCAACAATCAAAGGCAGAGACCCTGTCTTGGATGGCTTTGGACTTATCGCTTTTGCATCACTGACACCTATGATATTTGTACAGTTTTACGGTATAGCCGTCTATGAGTTCTTTGAGCCTTCTACACTTCAAACTGTGCTCCCCCTAGCTGAGCTCTCTCAAGAGGTAGCAGTTGACAATGCTCAGCACTTTGACCTCAATCTCCTGGATATTCTTAAGGGGCTTTTAGGTGTAATGATGGATGTTTTACCGATTTTAGCGGTAATTCTCTTTTTTCAATATATCATCATTAAAAAACCGATAGCAAACTTAAAAAATGTCATTATAGGATTTGGACTTGTTATTCTTGGGCTAGATGCTTTTATTGTCGGTTTGGAGATGGGGCTCTTCTCTGTCGGTGAGACGATGGCTTACGAACTAACACGCTATGATAACAACATCATTATCTACTCATTTGGTTTCTTTATAGGGTTTTCAACTACTATGGCTGAGCCATCTCTGACAGCTATTGCGAAAAAAGCAAAAGAGATAAGTGATGGAAAAATAAATGACTTTGTATTACGCATCTTCGTTGCTCTTGGTGTTGCTATTGGTATCTCTTTGGGGGCATACCGTATTGTTGTTGGTGGCGAGATAGTCTACTACATTATGGCGGGGTATCTTTTTGTAATAGTGCTCACATTCATCGCTCCAAAGTACATCATCCCTATCGCCTATGACAGTGGTGGAGTTACAACCTCAACAGTAACTGTTCCTTTAGTAGCTGCTCTTGGTCTTGGACTTGCTACAAACATCGAAGGACGTGATCCTCTCATAGACGGCTTTGGACTTATCGCCTTTGCCTCACTCTTTCCAATGCTAACAGTTATGCTCTATGGTGTTATAACTGAGAAGATGGGTATCAAGGGTGAGCATGAGAAAGAGCAGATTCATATGAATGAACTCCGGCATGCTCTTGAAGATGCACATAACATGGGGCTATCAACTATCAATATTCAAGGAACAGACAAGAGACACTCCTACGATATGCCTTTCTCAGCCGTCCATGTTATAGTTCCAAAAGAGAAAGAGGATCAGGCTCTCTTAGCAGCTAGAGCCGCTGGTGCTAGAGGTGTGACTATTATGCCGGCGCATGGATTGGGGCTTGCAAAGATGGATAACTTCTATAACAGACTCCATGAGGGAACAACTGATTCAAACCTTATGTTTATAACACAGACAAAAAATGTTGAGGCTATCATTAAGTCTATTATTACAGAGCTTGATATTACAGGTGAGGGAGCAGGAATTGCCTACTCTTACCCTATAACAAACCTCAAAGGTCTTACTCTAAAACTCGATGATCTATAGTGATTATTTAATTAAATCACTATAGTCATACTTGGAAGTATCAAGATAGTATTTTGAACCAATGATGATAATTCTCTCATCTTTTTTGGCTCTCTTTTTAAAACGTGCTTTTATCTTCTCTCTCTTTTTATCAGAGAAGCCCTCTCTTTTCATATACTTTTTCAGTGATATGACTTTTGTAGAGCTCTCATCAAGCAGCTCTATCTCAGCTTCAACAGCTTCCTCTTCTATCTCAGTCTCTACAGGAGCTTCAAGCATAAATTTCGATGCTAGTGTCTGGAGTATGTTTTTAAGCTGTTCATCTTTCTCTTTGTAGATACGCTCTATCTTTTGACGCTCCTCAATAAGCATCTGCTCTTTTTGATCACGCAGGCTTCTTGTCTCACTCTCTAATGTTTCAACACGAGCTTGAAGTTTGGCATTTTGCTCCTGAAGCAGTTTATAGTAGCGCTCATCATTACTGTTAGCGCTACTTCTTGTTGTTTTTCTCGGTGCCTTTTTCACACTCTTCTCATCAACGAGAACCATCTTCACATCACCCTCCATTACACTCTGAAGTGAGCCTCTTCGTATGCGGTTGTGAATAGCCTCACGAGAGACTCCAAAGTGTTGCGCAGCCTCTTGAAGTGTCATCTTTTTCATATTTTCCCTTTTTATCTCATGTTTTCAAAAACTAAAGGTGCTTCCCACTCACCCTCACGAACCATCTTTATCACCTTTTGCAGGTCATCAAGATTTTTTCCTTTTACACGAATAGAGTCCCCCTCTATCTGTGCTGTAACTTTTAACTTCATCTTTTTAATCTCGGCTACGATTTTTTTCGCCTCTTTAGACTCAATGTAATCTACCACTTTAAAAGTTGCTTTTCGTGTTCCCCCACTCGCATCTTCAACACGTAATTCATCTAAAACCTTTGAGGAGAGTCCCTGTTTTAAAAGTTTTGTTATAACGATATCTTTGAGTGCATCGAGTTTGTTATCAGATGAGGCAACAAGAACGAGTGCCTTCTCCTTCTCTTTAAAACTTATCTCATAGGGTGTCCCTTTGAAGTCATATCTGTTAGAGACCTCTCTCTCTACTAAATTAATTGCATTTTTAAAAAGTTGCATATCTATCTTTGCTGTTATATCAAATGAGTGCTCTTTTGCCATTGCTAACCTTTTTTTAGCTTAATTATAACATAGATAGTTTGTTAGTGAAAATCTTGACCTATATCAATATTTTTCTAAGAGTTTTAGCTACCATATCTTTTAATAAAATGGGAGTCTCTTATGTCAACTGATGATTTACAAAAGAAGTTAAATAAACGTGAGCAGTATAAAGCGCGATTAAAGCCATACGATTATTACCTAAATGAGTTTGATACTATCGATTTTGACTCTCTTGGAGAGGGAGATAGATACTATCTTCAAGATTTGGGAATATTTAACACTGACTTTTTGGAGGATGAGTTTACAATACGCCTTAGAAACGGTAACGGGGGACGCTTTAGCGTAGAGGAGTTTGATTTTCTTGCCAAGCTTATCAAAGAGTATGATCTAACTCTCGTTATAACTGCACGCTCAGGCTTTCAACTCCATGATGTTGAAGCTGATGATGTTATAGAGATTTGGCACAAACTAAACGATAACAATCTCACAACATGGCAGAGCTTTGGGGATAACATCCGTAATATTGTCACTGATGTTTATGATGGTGTTAGCCGATATGGGCATATAGAGGTCCATCCTATCATTGAGCAGATGAATAACTACATCATTAAAAATCCAAAATATGTAGGGATGCTCCCTCGTCGTGTAAGTATCGGCATATCTGGGAATGAGGCAAACGTAAACTCTTTCTTTGCAAATGATATCTACTTCGCTTTGGCAAAAAAAGGTGAGGAGTATGGATTTAATGTCTATATGGGCGGTAAAAACACAGAGGTTGCCCAAGATGCAGATATCTTTTTAAAGCAAGAGGAAGTCTTTGAGTTTTTTAAAGCCTTTGTCTCTACATTCTACACACACGGTTCACGTTTTTCACGCTCTAAAACACGTCTCTTTTATATGATAGAGTCTATGGGACTGCCAAAGCTAAAAGAGCTCATAGCAGGTGAGTTTGGAAAAACATTTGCATCTGCTGGAGAGTTACAGCTCAAACATGTTGAGTTCGAGGAGTTTGAAGAGCTGCGAGATGGTAGCTACTCCTACTGTTATCAGAGTAACTTTGGGCGATTAAATGCAGATGAGCTAGAGAAGATAAGCGAGTATGCAAAAGAGCATAGATGTGACATTCGCATAGGTATCGATCAAAATATCTACCTCTTAGGCCTAAAAGAGAGAGTTGCACCACTTGCCTCACCGGCACTTAGTTCGACAATACTCTCATGTGCAGGAAATCTCTGTCCCTATGCTGTCTGGAGCATTAAAGATGAGAGTGCCGAGTATCTCCCACTAGAGCTAATCTATAACAACCGCATAAAAGTTGGATTTTCTGGATGTGCAAAAGGGTGTGGACGACATCGCCATACTGACATTGGTCTTATCGGGCTAAAGACAAATAACTTTGGAGATACTGATGGGGGTGCACGCCTTTTTATAGGTGCGGAGCATGACAGTGGAGCAAGTGTTGCTCGCCAACTCTTTGCAATGGTTCCCTTTGTGCATCTTAAAGAGACGGTGCGACTCATCATCAGACTCTTTGAGCTCTCTGGGGAGAAAAACTTTCAACTCTATGCACATCATACTCTACGATACTACAGTGAAGAGTTTCTCGCTCTTTGGCACCTCTATAACATTAAAAACAAAACAGAGCTGCCTCTGCCAAAAGTGATACAAAAGCAGACAAAAGAGGAGGAGTTCACACTACTTCAAAAGAGTTTTAGTAACTTTGAACTTTTAGAAGATGATATGAAAAAGAGTGTAAGTCTTATGGTAAAAGAGTTATGGACAGTAGCAGGAGCAGACCCCCACTACAAACCACCTATTAAGAGAACTAGCTTTCGTTAAAACTGTGGTGAGCCATCAAAGCCACCACCAAACCCTCCGCCAAAACTGCCGAAGTTTGGATCCATATATCCAAACTGAGAGGATTTTGCACGCAGTTTTTCTATATCTGCCTTGCTTGAGATATTTTGAGGACAGACAAGAGTACACTCATTACACAAGGTACAATCCCAAACACCATTACTCTGAATCGTATCGATTTTCTCTTTTGGTTCAGCCTCACGTTTATCACTCACATACTTCCAAACACGTGTGAGTGCAAACGGTCCTAAGAAATCTCCATTAACTGCATAAACAGGACAGGCAGAGTAACATGAACCGCAAAGTATACAGTCACTCTGCACTGCATTAATCTTCTCATCACTATGGTCAAGTTTTGCTTCACTCTTTAATGAACTTAGCCACGCTTTTGCTTTGGCATTTGTCTCATAAGATTTGTCCATATCAACAACCAAATCTCGAATAACCTCTACATTTTTAAGCGGCTCCACTCTATCACCATCTTGCACTTTATATGAACAAGCCAGCACCTCTCTCTCATTTACACGCATAGAGCAACTACCACAGACACTGCTGCGACATCCGCTGCTAAAGCTAAGTGTATTATCAAGTTCAAGTTTAATTCTATTGAGGAGTGCTAAAAGCGTGATATCCTCAGCCTCTAGCTCATACTCTACAAAGCCATTTTCTCTTTTTATACTTACTCTCATAAACTACTCCGCTTCCACATAGTGAGCGCCACAGCTCACTTCACGTTTTAGAGCTGAATCAATGACAACTTCAGCAACATCAAGCATATTACAAAACTCAATAAACTCTATTAAATTAGTGTTATAAATTTTGGCACTATCGCTCACACCCATTAAAGGTAGCTCTGATTTAAGAGATGCTATCTCTCTTTTTGCAAACTCCATCTCACTCTTTTTACGTACAATTCCTACATTTTTATAGAGCAAGTCACCGATATATGCACGTTTTTCATAAAAATCTATCTCGTTCTTATAACTCTCTAACTTATCTATAACTGTTTGTGACTCTTGGAGCTTTTGTGACTCCCTTGTTTTTGCAAATGCTGCTGCATTTTTTCCAGCTTCACCACCAAAGACAACTATCTCTAAAAGAGAGTTTCCACCCAAACGGTTTGCTCCGTGGACTCTATGGTTGGCGCACTCGCCACAGGCAAAGAGTCCATTCACATCTGTCTGGCTCTTGTTATCAACCTCTATACCACCCATTGTATAGTGCGCAACCGGTTTAATCGGTATCAGATCATAAACAGGATCAACATTCTCATAGAGCTTTGCCAATTTTCTCTCTTGTGGAAGCCCCTCGTCAATGAACTCTTCACCCAAGTGACGAATATCTAAAAAGATATCTTCACCTTTTAATATCTCATCATTAATAGCGCGGCTCACCTCATCACGTGGTGCCAACTCGTTAGTAAAGCGCTCACCCTTGGAGTTAAGCAGGTACCCACCCTCTCCTCGTGCTGACTCACTGATTAAAATAGATGAATTTTTCATCCCTGTTGGATGAAACTGTACAAACTCCATATCTCTGAGCTTTGCTCCAGCTCTCATAGCCGCTGCTATTCCATCACCTGTAGAGGCTGTAGAGTTTGTCGAGTTTTTATCATAGATACGAGAGTAACCACCCGTTGCCAAAATAACTGCTTTTGCAAGATGCAGCTCCACCTCACCGCTTCTAATGTTGAGTACTTTTGCTCCGCTAACAGCACCACTCTCATCTTTTACAAGCTCTAAGAGGTATCTCTCACTAAGCATCTCGATACCCTCTTTTATGCATCTGTCATAGAGTGTGTGAAGAATCTTAAGTCCGGTATAATCCTGCGCGTAACAGGCACGTGGAGCCGATGCACCACCAAGTCGTCTCTGCGCTATTTTAGCATCCTCTGTACGAGAGAAGCAAACACCTATGCTATCTAACCACTCCACAGCAGCTATCGCCTCACTACACATAAAACGCACAGCCTCCTCATCAGCCAAACCGTGAGCAGACTTGAGCGTGTTTTGGATATGTGCTTCAACACTATCTTCACTTACATTGCCAAGAGCAGCATTAATACCCCCTTGTGCCATACAGGTCTGAGAGCGTGTCGGATACTCTTTTGTTATAACACTAACGCTAACACCACTCTCTTTTGCAGCAAGGGCCGCTCTAAGCCCTGCACCGCCTGCTCCGATTATTAAAACATCACACTCTTTTTTCATATCTCTTTTGTTACCTTTTTGAGTTTAATTGTAAATCTTGCACCTGTTTGGGTATTTATAACACTAATATCTCCATGATGATACTCACTTATAATAATTTTAGACATATAAAGCCCAAGTCCGGTTCCATGCTTCTCTAGTTTTGTTGAGAAGTAAGGGTCAAATACCTTATCGATAATTGTTGCATCAATGCCTCCTCCATTATCTTCTATCTCAATAAAGATCTCATCATCGTGCTCATAACTTCTGATGATGATTTTTCCATCCTCACATTTTATGTTTTGGAGTTGCTCTTTTGCATTGTTAAGAATGTTGAGTATAACCTGCATCAGCTCATTTTCATGAACTTTTATCTCTGTGGCTGCATGAAGCTCTAATGCAACATCAATACCCGCAGACTCTAATGTATCACCAATGAGCTCATAGGATTTTTTAATAATCAAATCCATAGAGCGATACTCAGACTCTTTTTTTGGTTTATAAAAGTCTCTAAAGTCTCTTATAATATCACTTAAATTGTGAACATAGAGTGCGATTTTATCTAATCTTGTTTTTAAAAACTTTAAAAACGCTTCTCGCTCCTTTTCATTTGAGAGATCATACTTCTCTAGCTCAATTGCTGTAGAGATTGTCATCTGTGTTGCACCAATGGCACTGAGTGGCTGCTTCCATTGATGTGCAATCATACTCATCATCTCCCCCATCTGTGCAAGTCGTGACTGATGGATAATAAAGGCATCCTTCTTCATCATCTCCTGCTTTAAAAGGACCTCCTGCGTTATATCTTGAATTGTTCCATAAGAGGTGCGTGTTCCATTCTCATCATAAAATGTCTCACTATGCTCATCAACATACTTTATTCTACCATCATCCATTAGGAGTCTATGCTGTATAAAACTTTTTTTTGAGTTTCTTAGCGATTTTGAGTAAAAATCTTTTACCTTCTCAACATCATCCGGATGCACTTTTGTAAAGAACTTTGCATTTATACCCTCTTGCAGCGAGTAATCTATTTCACATATATCATAGGTCTCTTTTGACCAACGTAACTTACGTTCTCCATTTCTACTCTCTTGACAAACCCATGAACCAAGCTTAGCAATCTCTTGTGCTTTTTGCAGATCTTTTGTAGCTTCATAGACCTTTTGTTCAAGTGTCTTATTGAGTTCTAAAAGTTTACTTTGCAGCTGCTCAAGCTCTCTGTTTTCTTTCTTTAAAAAATACTCTCTATAGAGTAAAAAAAGAATAAAAATCAAAATAACTATTATAAATTCTTTGAAATACCAAATATCAATAGGCTTAGTATAGTTTAGGGAGATCCAACTTTTAATGATTTTTTCTATATCCTCTTTCGATATACTCTCCACACCTTTTTGCATAATATTAAAGAGTATCTCATCATCATCTCTTACTCCGACTCGTAGCTTAACGCTCTCATCAAGCTGCCTTGCAACCTTAAAACCAACAATATTATGGTGCTGTATATAGTATGCACTGCTCATTAAGAGATCTATATAACCAAAAGCCTCTCCTCTGGCAACATAATCAAACCCCTCTTCAATACTCTTAACTTCTATAAGCTTGATATTTGGGTAATCTTTTTTAAGCTTTTGAATAAATGGACTTGACTCTTTTAAAGCAAATCTCTTATCTAAAACAGCTCCTATATTTAAGATATAGTTCTCCTCCTGCTTCGTTACAATAACTAGAGGCTCTTCATAATATGCAGATGTAAATCTCAAAAACTTTTTACGACTCTTTGTTGCTTCAACCATTGGTATAACATCACATCGCTTCTGTCTAATTTTCTCAAAGCTCTCATCCATTGATTTTGTCTCAACAAGTTCAAAATCCAAAGATGTTCCTCTTTTAATAAGGTTTAAAACACCCGAGGCAATACCTACAAACTCTCCATTTTTAATCGCACTGTAAGGGAGTAAATCGGGCTGTGTACAGAAGTTAAGCGTAGCCTTTTGTTTAAGATACTCCTGCTCTTGTAGGGTAAAGTAACTCTTATGTGCATCATATATAAGCTTCTCTGTATTAAGCGGCTCTTGTGTAAAACCTAAAATTTTATAGATGTCATAACTACGCTGCAGCTGATTTTTATCTATCTCTCCTAGATAACTGTTCTCTTTGTAAGCGAGCTCTTTTAAGACCTTTGCCTCATATAAAAGAGCCTCTCTACTTTTGTTTTGAGTGTTATACTTCTGTAGTATTACATCGACACTCTCCTCAATATGCGAGAAAGCATACTCCCACCCTTGAAGTGATGCTGCTCGAAATTTTCTGACTATATGAGGATTACGCTCTAGATAATCTCTGCTTGTAAAGAGAATATCACTATAGAAATCAAATCCATCATCAGATGGAGAAAATACCCTGTACTTTATACCAAGCCTATCAAGTGTATAGGGTTCATTGGAGATATATGCTGCGTAAATATCAACATTCTTCTCAATCAAATCTTTAAGATTAAAGGTATGTTCAACAAAATGTAACTCATCTATATTAAGATGATGAACTCGCAGCATTGCATTGATAGAGGCGTTATCAATCGCCTCTTTTGTCTTCATTATAAACTTTCCTTTGAAGTCTTCAATCCGCTCTATCCCAGACTCTTGCAGTGTTATGAGTATATCAGGAGAAGATTGAAAAATGGCAGCAAGCATCACTATTTTTTTTCCACTGCTGTCATAGCGTATCATACTAGAGCGCCCTACTCCAAACTCACTGTTACCTTCAATAACCTCATTATAGACATTCATACCAGACGCATACTCAAGTAAATCAACATCAAGACCTAAGTCTCTATAGTAGCCCTTCTCTTTAGCCATATAGTACCCGGCAAACTGAAACTGATGAAGCCATGCAAGCTGTAATGAGACTTTGTGGAACTCTTTTTCATTGGAGGATGCACTCAGAAGTAAGATATGAAGAAGTAGCAGGAGTATAATTTTCATTCTGTCATCCAATCTATTTGGATTTATTATATCATAAGAGATACAAAATAGTACCTAGCAATCCTTAAGAGTGCACCTACAATCAAAAAACATACAAAGTTTATACGTACTAGGCCCGCAACAATAGTTAAAGGGTCTCCAATAACAGGTAACCATGAGAGTAGTAGAGCATAACACCCATATTTATGTCCATAGAGATATACTCCTCTACCGTGCTTGGATACAAAGAGCTTTTTCTTTGTTTTAGTATAGAGAAAATATCCAAGATAGTAGTTAAAAACTATAGCTAGAGTATTTCCAAGGGAAGCAAAAAAGAGTGCATTAAAGCGTGGCATATCATTATGCAGAGCAACAACAAGAGCTGCTTCAGAAGAGAAAGGAAGAATAGTCGCTGCTAAAAAAGCAGAGATAAAAAGAGCAAGCTCTGCCATCAGAGGCTAGAAGCTCTCTTTTATATTTTGGCACACCATAGCAATAAGTCTCTCACGTGCCTCAACACTTGTCCATGCGATGTGTGGTGTAAGGTAGAGTCGCTGTGGATTTTTAACGCCTAAGAGTGGACTACTCTTAGGGAGTGGCTCTTTTTCAAAAACATCCAATCCAAAATAGCACTCACGCTCATCGACTATCTCAGCTACCGCCTTCTCATCAATAATACCGCCACGACCAAGATTAAGAACAACTGCTCCCTCTTTGAGGTGTTGGAGCTTTTCATAGTTGAGGAGATTTTTTGTCTTCTCATTAAGCGGTGCATGAATGGTAATGATGTCACTGCTCTCTAAGAGTCTGTGAAGCACAACCTGCTCATACTCATCACTGGAGTTTCTTCCACTTGTTGAGTAGTAGATGACATTGGCACCAAAGGCACGAGCCACACGAGCAACTTCACGCCCGATAGCACCAAGACCGATGATACCCCAAGTTTTGCCTTTTACTTCATAAAAAGGGTGACTCACATCGGTAAAGACTCCACTTTGTGAGTATGCACCACTCTTTACAACCTCATCATAGTAGCGTGAGTGTCCCATCAGGTAAAAGAGCATTGAAAAAGTGTGCTGTACAACGGAGTCTGTTGAGTACCCAGCTACATTTTTAACCTCAATACCAAGCTCACTGGCCGCTTCAAGATCAACATTGTTCATCCCTGTTGCTGCGATACAGATAAGTTTGAGCGATGGCGTACTCTGCATCATCTCTTTTGTAATAACAACTTTGTTTGTTACGACAACTTCAGCACCCTCTATACGAGAGAGTGTCTCTTCCTGTGCAGTTTTTGCATACTTTACAACTTCACCAAAAGCATCAAAACACTCTAAACTAATATCTCCAAAAGTGATGGCATCAAGCAGAACTATCTTCATAAACTATGCGTCTTTTACTTTAGTTATAAGCTCACGAGCCTTTTGAAGTGCCGCATCTACCTTGTCAAATACAAGTGCAACAGCTAAACGACGACCCTTGTGCGCTTCTGGTTTTCCAAAGATACGTACAAATGAGTTCTCACTAAAGAGAGTCTCATCCACATCAACAACCGGTGCATAGTTATGCGCCTCACTCTTAAATGCAGCCGATGCTCCATCACCATAGAAAGTAAACCCTAAAGGCAGACCAAGGACTGCACGTAGGTGAAGTGCGAACTCACTCTGAGATTGCGTGATGAGTGTAACCATTCCTGTATCGTGTGGGCGTGGACTCACCTCTGAGAAGTAGACCTCATCACCTTTAATGAAGAGCTCGACACCAAAAAGACCCTGACCGCCTAGACCATCAGTGATAGCTTTTGCAATCTCTTGAGACTTCTGCTTTGCAACTTCACTCATCTGCATTGGCTGCCATGAGAAAACATAATCCCCATCACGCTGCTCATGCCCAATAGGCTCACAAAAGACAGTCTCTTTTCCATTTCTAGCCGTGAGCATTGTAATCTCATAATCAAAATCTACAAATGCCTCAACGATAAGCTCACTCGCATCTCCACGAGCCTCTTTTGCCTCTTCCCATGAAGCTGGGATATCTGCCTCACTTCTTGCAACAGACTGTCCATGTCCAGAAGAGCTCATTACAGGTTTGATAACACATGGAAAACCTAAACGTTTTGCAGCCTCTAACATTCCCTCTTGTGTTGTTACAAACTCATACGGACCTGTTTTGAGTCCAAGCTCTTCAGCTGCAAATACACGAATATTCTTTCTATTCATTGTCTTATTTACAGCATCGGCATTAGGGATAACATTAAAACCTTCATCTTCGGCTTTAAAAAGAGCAGAGATACTGATAGCTTCAACTTCAGGAAGAATATAGTCAGGTTTTTCACGACGAATCACCTCTAAAAGCGCATCTTCATTCTGCATATCAACAACATAACTTCTGTGAGCCACTTGATGTGCAGGAGCATTTGCATACTTGTCAACAGCAACAGTCTCAAGTCCTAAGCGTTGTGCTTCAATAACAACTTCTTTTCCAAGCTCACCAGAGCCGAGTAACATAATTTTTTTGGAGTTTGATTTAAGAGGGGATGAAAATCTCATGGATATAATTCCTTACATTTTTATTGTAGGAATTATATCAAAAGAGAGCTAAAAGTTAACGTTTAAGACCTATAAGCGTCTCAAGAAGTTGATCAGATGTAGTAATCGTTTTACCATTAGCCTGATAACCACGTTGGATGATAATAAGCTGTGTAAGTGCACGAGAGAGATCCACATTTGAAGCTTCTAATGCAGAACTCTGAATAAATCCACGTCCACCTGTTGCTGCTGTACCGATAATTGGGTCACCTGAGTTAGCTGTTTGAATAAAGATATTTCCACCCTCAGTTGCAAGACCTTCATTATTTGTAAACTTCGCAACGGCAATCTGTGCTAGACCAAATGAGCGACCATTTGAGAATGATCCAACTAAAGTACCACTCTGATCGATTCTAATACCAACTAAATCACCACCCGTATAACCATCTTGACTAATTCCGGAAGTTGCTGAGCGTGCATCAAATGATGTCATACCGTCAAAACCATTTGGTGTCCCGGTACTCAGATTAATAGTAATATTTGGTTGAGAACCATTATTAGCTGTAAAGTTAAGTGCTGATGGTGAAAAACCTGAAAGAGAACCATCCGCATTAAAAGTAACACTTCCCTCTACAACATTTGTTGGTAACCCTGTATCTCCACCAGCCGTATTAATAACTGATGGTTCAGGTACAGAGATAAGTGTTTTCCACTCATTATTAGAAACTTTTCTAAAATCAATCTTTACTGTATGTTTTGAACCAAGAGAGTCAAAAACATCAATACTTGAAGAGTGTGTTGGTACATTTAACTCTTGTGACTGCTTAATATTGCTCTCACCGATTGGAAGTGCACCAGATAATGAATTCATTAATGTTTTAAAACGAACATTTTCTGTTGTTGATGCATCAACTATTGAATCAATAGCAATAGAGAGATCTTTATTTAGTTCCGTATTAGCATCATTACCAGGATTATAGATTGTAAACTTACCACGATTATCTATCTCAACACGTGGACCTTTTCCATCTGCCCCTATATGATTTTCACCTATATTATTTGCTGATGCTCCATTTTCAACTGAGTCTGTCCCATCACTGCGAAGTAAATCTTGCATACCCTGACGTAAATCTTCTGTTGTTTTAAAATAGTAAGTTTTAAAATCAGTTGACCAGCCTGAAGGATTAACTGTACCATCTGTATATCTATATTGTCTCATTGGATCATCATCATTGTCTGACGCTAACCCTGAATTACCACCGTTACCACTTATCTCAACATCTATATTTTTTACGGTTCCAGTATTTGTATTTAAGAGCTGAATGTCATTCTTTACTCCATCACCATCATTATCAATAACAGTAGCTAAAACACCAGTTTGTGATTTTATTGCATTTATAGCTGAAGCGATTGCAATAGCATTCTCTTCATCTGTATTATTTGTATCTGTAGTAATTGCCCCAACATCAACACCATTGATTACAATATCTCCAGCTCCAATATCAACATTTCCAGCAGAAACATCTCCACCTGTCGTTGTAGCTGAACGAAAACCTATCCAAAGACCCTGTCCTTGATTTGCAGCTTTACCAGATTGTAAGGCCAATGCCTCACCACTAGCATTAACAACAGCCGCAAAACTATCACCACGCTCGATAATCTTTCCATTCTCATCTCTAAAGAGGTGTGTAGGAGAGTTCTCATTAATCTGATCAGGATTTGTAGTTGTATCACCATCTCCATCATTATATGGAAGGTTGTCATAATCAGTCTGTGGTGTTGCAAGAGAGTCTTTTGTATCTAAGACACCATCTCTATTTAAATCAGCCGCTGTTTCAAAACCATCAAGTGCATATACTGCGCTAAAACTCTCAACTAAGTTTCCAGAGTTTAGATTTGCCTTTAAAACTATCTCTGTTGTCGCTGAAGCAGGTGTTGTAAGTCCCGGTGGAATGTTAATATTTTTAATAGGTGCTGTTGAATCGACTTTTCCAGTATCTGGATCCCGTAACCACCCTTGCGCTACAAAGCCGTTATTATCTACAAAGTTACCGGCAGCATCAAATTTAAAATCTCCTGCACGTGTATATTTGTATGTATTTCCACCATCCGGAGAGACTATAAAAAGACCATCCCCCTGAAGCGCGATATCTGTATTTTTATCTGAGTTTTGAATAGAACCTTGAGAGAAGATTCTTGTCATTGAGCTTACAGTTGAACCAAGACCAACCTGAACAGCATTTTTACCACCAAGCTGTCCCTGAGGTGCTGTTGCTATCGCTTTTGTCTGTGCAAGTAGGTCTGAGAAGTTCGCACGAGAGTATTTAAAACCTACCGTATTAACATTTGCAATGTTGTTTGACTCAACATCCATTGCCACCTGGTGTGACTGCAGACCAGAAACACCAGAGTATAGTGACTTTAACATAATATATCCTTTCTATCTATGCTTATAGAAATTAAACTTAATAGAGTTTTAGCAAATACTATTCCACTTATCTACTATGCACCCATATTGAGTGCTTTTTGAATCATCTCATCTGCAGTTGTAACCGATTTTGAGTTTGCATCATAAGCACGCTGTAAAATAATCAAATCTGTCAATCCATAGGTCATATTGACATTTGAGCTCTCTAATTTAAAGTTGGAGATATCCGTTCCAACAATATTCTCTCCATCACTGTTTTGATAAAATATAGCTTCACCACTGTTAGCCGACTCCTTAAAGAGTGTACTTGAAGCCCTATCAAGTCCTGCATCGTTTTGAAAGTGATAAACGGCAATCTTTCCTACACTACTCTGCATACCATTTGTAAAGGTTGCAACAACCTCTCCATTTTTGTTAATATCATAGCCACGCAGTTCACCACCAACTGTACCATCAGCACTACTTGATGCGGTTATATCAACATTGGATATTGAGACAACACCATCAAAACCCTTACCTAAGTTAATAGCAACGCTACTTCCATTATTATCTATAGAGGTAAGTGTAGAGCTAACCAAGGCTCCTCTATGATCAAAAGTTACAACACCCTCTTGTGTATCATAGAGTATCTCCCCATCAGCAGATGTCACTGTTGCTACAACATTCCAAGAAATTCCCGTCTCCGGTTGTGGATCAGACTGTTCAAAAACAAGTTTTAACTCATTTTTATTATTTTCAGAATCAATCAACATACTGCCCATTGTTCTTTGTGTCTCTTCTGTTCCCAAATTACCTAAAAAATCAACTGAAGTTGTAGGTTCTGGAGGGTATACAAGATACTTTGGAAAACGAAGAGCCTGCTGTTTGTCTACATCTCCAAGAGGAACATAATCTATTCGCTCTGTTAAGGTGTCACCCTCTATATTGTTTGCAAGAGTACCTAAGACATAGTTACCATCTACAGTTACCAAGTCACTGTTTTTATCAAAAGTAAAGGCTCCATTTTTCGTATAGTAGCGCTCACCTCTTCCCTCTACCCCAAACCAACCATCACCATAGATGACCATATCTGTACTTCTGTCAGAGAGAATAATACTACCCTGCTCCTCAACCATAGGAGTTGCCTGAACTCTTGAACCAACCCCTATAGTACTTGTTCCATAAGAGTTGCTTAGCCCAGAGTCTGTATGAATTGCCTCTTCAAAGAGTGAAGCAAACTCATAGTTGCTAGCTCGAAAGCCGACAGTATTTACATTTGCTAAATTATCTGAGACTACATCAATAGCACCAGAGTGTGTTTTGAGTCCAGAGACTCCCGTATAGAAGGCTTGAGTCATATTGCTACCTTAAAATATCTCTTTTACATTCTCTAAAGGAATATAGTTAGAGCCAAGTTTTAAAAGAGTCGTTCCTTCATCAAAACGAACAGACTCAATAGGATAAGTTCCTACACGTGTACTCAATATATCACCCGCCTCATTTGAGTAAGAAGCACTTACATAGTAAATTCCACTCTCAACAGGCTCAGTAGCGTTATCTGTACCATCCCAGGTAAACTGATAGACACCAGAAGGATTCGTTCCAACATCTAAAGTCTTAATCACCTTACCATTAACATCTGTAATATCTACGGTTCCACTTGCAACATCTGATGGAAAATAGATCTCAAAAGTTGAGCTACTTCCCTCATCAAGAGCAATAGCATTACTTCCTAAATCTGCTGTTTTACCGATAGCTGCTATAGTTGAGAAGTCACTTGAAGCAGCAAGGGAAGCGGCTAAATCTTCAAGTGCCTGATTTGTTTTATCAGTTGATTCCAGAGTTGCAAGTTGAGAAGTTTGCGATAAAATCTTATCACTATCCATCGGTTCTGTTGGGTCTTGATTTTGTAACTCCACCAAAAGAAGAGTCATAAAGTCATCATTATCTAAACTTGTTTTATCCTCTACCAAATCTGTTGGGGTTGTATAGTCACCATATACTGCACTATCTAAACCTAATGAGTTAATTGCCATAATATATCCTTTATGCGTAGTTGGGAACTACTATCTCTAAAGAGCTTAAAATCTCTTCATGTGTCTCATCATTCTCAAAATAGTTATACTCACTATGAGCCTCTTGCCTATTTTGTTGCTGCGAGTGAGAACCTCCTCCACCTGCAGCATCTCCTCCTTGAGAGTTGTTACTAAAGTTCAACGAAGCATTATTTATTCCACTGTTTTGTAGCTGTACTTTTAGCTCATTTGCATTCATGGCTAATGTATTGATTGCTGCATTATTGGAGGAGAGGTTAACATGAAGATTTTTTCCCCGTTGAACTACAGTAAGTTCAACCTCTCCAAGTTGTTGAGGGTTGAGTTGTACTTTTACTCTTGTAAAGGGAGCCTTATAGTTGTTAATGGCCTCTTTGACATCATTGGAGAGGTACTTAATCATCTGTTTTGCCTCATTGAGCTTTACCTCAAAACTATCTGCTTTTGGAGTATTAATAGTATCAACCTTTGACTCTGTAGCTGTCTGTGAATCAAGCATATTTCCTCCTAGAAGTCTCTCTAAAGATAGAGCGCTATCTTTTACTTCTCTAGGCGCTATCACCTTCGCTGTTGCAACAGAAAAATCAGCTGTTAAACCACTCTCACTTTTAGCTGCTTTTTCTCCACGTAAAAGAAGCTGCAGTGTCTCATTCGATCTCTCTTTTGGACTTTTCAACTCCTGTTTTGTATTACTTATTTTTGAGTTTACTAACTGTTCTGTTGTTATCTCACTAGTAGTTTGTGCCTTAAAAAGAGGTGTAGTACTCTTTATTTGTCTCTGTTTTTCTTCACTTAAAAGAGAGTTTGACCCCTTTTTAAACTCATCCTTAAAACTCTTCTCGTCAAGACTCTCCAAAGAGTTCTGCTCTTTTTGAAGCTTCGTTGAGACTCTCTTTTTAAGAGGCTCTATCTCCTCTTTAAGAGAGGTATCAATCCCCTCTTCATCACTCTTTTGTAAATCTTGGATAAAGCTATTTTTTTGAGAGCTTTTAGACTCCGTCTGCTCTACTTGAACCTCTTGAAGTGTTATTTTTGATATATCTATCCCAATCTTTTTAGCAACCTGAGTCAAACCTTTGAGTGTCTTTGGGAGTAACTCTATTTCAGACTCTTTAAAACCATCACTCTGAAGAATCTGTCTCTTTAGATACTCTTTTGATTCAGCTAAAAGTGATTTTAACTCATCTTTTGAGAGAGTTGTTGCAAGTTTCGGATTGAGTTCAACAAACTCCTCTTCAAACTCCACTATCTCATCACCACTTAAAAGAGATTGCAACAGCTTATCTTTAGAGCTGCTCTTTTGATTATCTTTTATCTCATCACTCTTTAATAGTAGTTCAAACTCCTCTTTCTCCTCTTGTGGAAGCTTCATCTTTTGAAGTAAATCAGAGAAGGTAGATGCCTCTTTCGCATCATCTTTAGGGGTTACAATAAGGGGAGGTGTAGCAGTAGTATTCTCTTGCTGTACATCAAGTAACATCATAAACAACCCCTTTATGCTTTGAAATATTTTATAAGATATAGCATCTTTTGTTCCATTTAGTTTACTTATTTGTTTTTATGACGATATAATTGCTTATGAAAAAATTACTCTTTTTATCTATACCGGCACTTTTAATGTCTGAACATATCTATGAAACAAAACTCTCTAAGAGCAATAAAGAGGCGATGGAGAACAGAAAAATCAAATGTAGATGGGTGTGTGATAAGAAGATATATAAAGAGCAGAAAATTGAGGAGGCAATCTCCTTCTATAGAAACTCAAAAGAGTATAGATTTACAAAAAAAGAGTTTTAATAATCTCTTGTAAATCTATCTAGACAGTGCAGATCATGTTTAAAAAAGGTACTCACACTATCTTGCATATTCTCAAAAAGAGCTTTTGGTGTCTCTCCGTCTGCCGGATAGGAGAGTAAAAAGGCATCAAGGTACTTTGCAAAAAAGTCATCAAACATAGTTTTTACTATCTCTGCTCCATACTTATCTGTATAGGGAAGAACAAAGAAGTAGTCTCCCTCATGGTTTACTATCGAGTCAGAAGTTCTCAGCGTTGACTCCAGAGAGGTTCTTATAATCTCCTCATCAATTCCAGCAAAGTTACAGTACAGAAGAGTAAAACTCTCAGCACGATTCTCATCAAGTCTATCTGAAATACCTATATTTAAACGCATTAACTGCTCAAAATTGTCAAAAGAGAAGTGAATTCCTGCCATCTATACCAACCTTTTATAAAAGAAATTGTGATACTTTGGTATCAGTATAACAAAAATTCTATAGAATTGTATAAGCCTGCATCACTTCTCTAGACTCAAATGGTATAGCTGTAACTTCTTCGCCATCAAATGCTATTTTGTAAGAGCCATCTTGTGTCGCTTTTGTATATGTAAGCATACCTCGAGCAGCTATCTCTTTATCTGCTTCTGATGCATTTTTACTCAAAAGTCCATGAGGACCAGGGATACCAATCGTTTTTAGATGATAAAATTTATCGTTTACAATATTTTGAAGATGTTCATTCTCCTCTTTATTGCGACCAATTACTAGTTTTGCACCATCTGGTAGACGAAAGTGACGTCCATACTTCATAACAGGAATATCTTTAACCTCAAAAGTATCATACTTTATAAAATCAACCATCTTCTTGCTAAAATTATCATCTGTCAGCAGACACCCTCCACCAGGTGATTCAAAATCATCAAGACCAATCTCACGGGCAAGCTCTAGCTGTCTGTCACGACTACGCCCTACAATCCCTTCAAGTTTTTCTCTATCTACCCATCCTTCAATCTCTGCTATTGTTGGAGCAAGTGCCTTAGCAGACATTGGACGAAGAAGCAGTCCATCACAGTTACTCTCATTCAGTACAGTTTGAAGAGCATCTTTGTTCTGACTCATTGGACGTTGTCCCATCACCTCACCACTTATCAAAAATGAAGCACCCTCATCTTCCATAATACGCTTGGCAACAGCGAACATCTTTGCATGACAATCGATACAAGGATTGAAATGTTTTCCGTAACCATGTTTTGGTGAAAAAAGAACATCTTGCAGATACTCATTTTGAATATCAATAATCTTTAACTCAGCTCCAACTTGATCACACATACTCTGCATATGCTCTAATCTATCTTTTGTTGAACCAAAGCCGGTATTAATATTTACAGCAATAACATCAATTCCCTGATCAATAATAAGCTTCATTGCTAGTGTTGAATCGAGTCCACCACTAAAGAGTGCTATTGCTTTTCTTTTTACTTCTGACATCTTTTTACCTATCTTTTTTTGAAATTTTATCATAAATAGTTATGATTCTTACTCTTTTGGAAACTCTCCACGTTTTAAACGAGCTATGATATCTCGATACTTTCGAATATAAAAAGCCTTCTCTTCAAAAGAAATTGAGGGTGTAATATTTACTTTTTTGAGTTCACGCTCATAGTGTTTGATTAAAAATGCGAAGAGCTCATCATTGAGCAACTTTTCATCCTCTAGAGGGCGAATTGACTCATCTACCATAATCGCCATCAACTCAGGAGCATCTCTTTTACCACTAATAGCCAAAGAGAACTCATAGGAGTGAAACTGCAAGAGTGATGGATCAAGCACATCCAAGATATGATCTATAAACTCCGGATGTTCTAAAACAGTTTTAATAAGTGTTAGCTCCCAAATATCCCTGTGACGATTCTCTCTCATAGGTGCTTGCGAATTTGTGACATTGGTGTTACTTGAGAGTTTAATGAGTGAAGGGGAGACTCCAAGCCCGCCAAGTCTTGAAGCAAGGTAAGTCTTATACTCCTCTTGCAGAATTGGGGAGAGTGTTTTTAGGTAAGCTATACCCTCTTGCATACAACTCTCTTTCTCCTTTGGATCACGTAGATTATAAAGCGAAAGAAGCTCATCGAGTACAAATTCTATAAAAGGCTTTGGTTCTCTAAAAATTCCAGAGAGCTCCTCAACTCGCCCCTCTTTTACCATATCTGCAGGGTCAAGCCCTCCCTCAAAAACAACTACCCCACCATTAAACCCAGCTGCAGAGAGGATTTTTGAAGCCTTAAGGGCTGCAGTACGTCCCGCCTTGTCTCCATCATAAGCCATAACAACTCTTGGACTCCCTTTGCGAAGCAGAGGAAGATGCTCCGGTGTGAGTGCTGTTCCAAGTGTAGCTACAGCATTGTCAAAACCGGCTTGATGTAGCATAACCACATCGAGATACCCCTCTGTTATTATAATCTCTGAACGTTTGTATATGGACTGCTTTGCCAAATGGTAAGCATAGAGCAAGCGTGACTTGTTAAAAAAAGCTGTCTCTGGCGAATTTACATATTTTGCCTGATGTCCGGTAATGGTTCTTCCACCAAAACCGACAATTGAGCCGTTTGCAGAGTGTATAGGAAAGGTAATACGCTCTATAAAACGTGCATAGGTCTGGTTACGAGAGGGCTCATACCCTACCACTCCCATATCTATAGCCTCTTTCATTGTAAAGTGCTGGCTTTTAATATAGTTGATGGTTGAGAGAGAGTCAGGAGCGTAACCGATACCGAACTTCTCTATACTGCTCTCATAAATTCCACGCTCATGTATATACTGCAGTGCAGTTTTATTTTGCATAAGTAGTGTTTGGTACCAGGCATTAAGAGCATCCATAACCTGTGAGCGAGGTTTGTTCTGTTTGTTATCGGTATATGTTAGGGTGAAGTTATAGTTCTGTGCAAGTTTCTCTATCGCCTCTGGGTAGTTGAGTTTTTCATACTCCATCACAAACTTTATAGAGTCTCCCCCTGCACCACATCCAAAACAGTGATATATCTGTTTTTGGGGACTCACCACAAAAGATGGAGACTTCTCATCATGAAAAGGACAAGGGGCTTTAAAATTCCCTCCTGCCTTTTTAAGCTCAATATACGAACCTACAACATCAACAATATCAAGTCGGGCTTTTAGAGCTTCTATGGAGTCTTGTGCAATCATAAAAAGATTATACGATAAGGATGGTTAAGGGGTGATTATCTTTTGACAATCTTAGCTAAATCAAGATAAAAAATTGTTCCCTTGTCTACTTCGCTCTCTAAAGAGATATCAATACCAAGTTCATCACACAGTTTTTTTACAATATGCAACCCTATACCAATGCCTCGCTCTTGCTCTTTGTAGAATCTCTCAAAGACTCTTTTTGGATTTTGTATCCCTTTTCCACTATCTTTAATCTTCAGAATCTCACCCTCTGAAACAATTGTAACACTTCCACCCTCTTTGTTATACTTAATGGCATTGGAGATAAGATTGTCCAAAACCCTTATCATTGCATCTCTGTTGCAGTAGAGTTTTAAACCTGTAGGCTTGATATTAAAATCAATATTTTGTCTATTATTGACAAGTTTCACCCGCTCTTGAATGAGTTCATCCAAACTACACTCATCTCTTTGCAGGTCATGATTTTGCAAATATGCTTTGAGGTTCTCCTGCAGACGAAGAATAGTGGCTACACTATTTTCTATACGCTCTATTTTAGAGGTATTCTTTGACGAGTGTTCAAGCATTGAGACATTGAGTCTCAAAGTAGAGAGAGGCGTGTTAAAATCATGGAGTATATCTTTGATAAACTCCTCAGTAAGACGTAAGGCATTGCGTAAAGGCGCTAGTGTATAGAGAGAGAAAAATATTGATAATACAAATATTATTACAGTAGTTATTAGAAAAACCAAACTATTTTTATTTTTTAACTCTAAAACTTCTTTTTGGTACTTCTCTTTTGGAAGATAGAGTTTTAAGTAGTTTTTTGTAGAGTTTGGAATGGAGAAGTAGGCACTGAGCTCATCACTTTTTTTATAAAGTCTATAGGGTTCATACTCTTTTGCAGGTACAAAATCTATCTCAAACTTTTTACAACTCAATGTATAGCTGCATACTCGCATCTCAGAGAAGAGCTTCTCATCAAGTGTTTGGAGCTCTTTTTCATAATTAATCCAAAAAAGAGCTCCAACTAAGAGAGTCTGTGATATAAAAAAGAGTAAAAAGCTCTTAAAAAATGACTCTAATTCAACTCTTTTCAAGTATATATCCTACACCGCGAACATTCTTAATATGCAGACCTGTTAAGTTCTTAAACTTATTGAGTGCAACACGAAGTGCACTATCTGATGGATGAATCAAACACTCCATCAAAATAGTTTTATCTAAAACAGTTCCGATATTATGCATAAAAAGATCACACAGACACTCCTGAACCTCTCCAAGAGCAACAATCTTTCCATCTCTATAGAGCTCTTTTTTTTGAGGAAAGTACTCTAAATCATCATAAACTATGCTATTTTGCTTAGAAGAAGAGAGCTTAGCATTTACACGAATAAGTAGCTCTTCGGGGAAAAATGGTTTTTTGATGTAGTCATCTGCACCTATCTCAAAAGCTTTTGAGATAGAGTTTAGATCTACTAAAGCACTGATAAAAATAGTCGGAGTCTTGTCATCTGCCTCTCGAAGTGACTCTAAAAGCTCTAAACCACTCATATCCGGTACATTAATATCAAAGATATAGAGCTCATAACTATTCTCATAAGATGCATCAATGGCATCATTACCGTTATGAACCATATCTACACTATATCCACTCTCCTCTAAGAGCTCTTTGAGTGTCTGTGCTAGTTCATAATCATCTTCAAGCAGAAGTATATGCTTAGACATTAAGACTCTACCATAACTCTAGAAGTATCTCCCGATACGAAAAGAGAGATAGTTGTCTGTAGCTGTATCGCTCAGTCCATTTGTATATGATAGTGTCGTAAAGAGACCATCTTTTAAACTCACATACATATACCCTGTTGCTGTCTCAATATCTTCAAGACCTTCAACTACACTCTCACTAGAGTTATATGATGCACTCAAATAGACTTTTGGTGAGAGATAAAAACCTATCCCGCCACTATATGCATTTGTATTTTGATAGTTATACTCATTAGTACCATCACTGTAATCATCATCATTTATAAGAGTATAGATATATCCACCAAAGAGATTTATACTCTTATTAAGAGCGTATGAGAGGCTCAATGATGCAGTATAGTCTGTATTGTTATTGTTTAATGATGAGTCATAGGTAGGAAGCAGTGCTCCAATTCCAACTCGAAGCGTTAATGCATTTGATGGTTTTAACTGATATGCCGCTCCGATAAAAGTATCATAAAAACCACTATCATCATACCCATTATCACCTGATGTCTGGTAGTATGAAGTTGATGCTTGAATTGAAAAATCTTTATAGAAATAATCAACTTGAAGTGACTCTGAAACAGTATCAGCATCATCTGTATCTGCATAGTTCATACCCACTACAATATCATAATGGTGAGGAGATATTAGAGTTTTTTTAGGACATCCTGTAATATCAACAAGTTCGCTCAGGGGTGTCCCTGGACATTTATCAACACTATCATCTACTCCATCTAAATCACTGTCACTGTAAGCCATAAGTGAAGTAGTTAACACTAATGATAAAAGAGTTAAAAGGTTTTTTTTCATATTGCCTCCTGAAATTTACTAGGTTGTATCCGAAGATACAACCATTTTATACTATTTTGAGTAAACTCTTCCTGAAAATTAAGGACGAGTAGGAAGTGTAGTAGGTGTCGTAGTTGGCACAACTGTTGTACCAATATCTTTTGCTTGGTTCATCATCTGATGTTGGTTCATATTTTGAACTCTGTTCATCTCTTGAGTAGACTCAATTTGCATATCTTGTGCACGCTCTTGTGCTCTTGTACGAGTCTGTGTCATAGTTTTAGCAGCATCTTCAGCTTGAACTGTTGCATCTTGAGTTCTTGTTTGTGTCTGTGTTTGAAGACGACTCTGTAACTTCTCAATCGCTGCAGTACGATCTGCCTCATTCATATTCATAAGTCTCTGTTTAAACTGATTCATAAGTCTAACACGCTCTTGTGCAGGTGCCTCTTGAATTGCTTCAATTTGTGCATCTACAGTTGTTTCAGTAGAAGTTGTTGTATCTTCTGCCATACCTAAAGTTAAAGTCCCAATTACTGCTAATGAAAGCGCTATGTTTCTAAGTTTCATCTCAAATCCTTTTTAAGGTTAAATTTTCAAACCTGAGAATCTTTTGATTCCCTTGTTTTGATAGTTGTATTGTCACATAAGAGAGTTAGCGAAGTATTAGCAACTCCTTTTTTTGAAGTAATACATTTTATAAATAATTATGGTATACTTTCACTTCTAAAATTTAAACAGAAAGTGGGTGATGTGATATGCCAGGTATCGTACTACGTCCAGATGATAATTTTGATGCTGCTTACAGACGTTTCAAGAAGCAAGTTGACCGTAACTTAATCGTTACAGAAGCTCGTGCTCGCCGTTTCCACGAAACAGAAACTGAAAAGCGTAAGAAGTTCAAAATTGCATCTCGTAAGAAAATGCTTAAACGTCTTTATATGATGAGACGTTATGAATCACGCCTGTAAACGTTAGTCCTTCGGGACTGCGTTTCTCTTCTTAAATCTTCTAAAATATTTCCAACAACATTTTTACTTTATATAAAACACAAATAGTTCGTGATATAATTATTTAATATTTCGTTAAAAGGCTACACTAATGAGTTCACTCTTTTTAAGAATGCGTCTTGTACACTGGATAGGCATCTCTTTACTTATCGCCAATGCGCTTCTCTTGACAGATAATCTACTTTCACAAATTGTACAGCTGATTATTGCTGCTGTTATTCTTATTCACGATTTGGATGAGAAGAGAAACGGTGTTGATGTTGCAAAGAAGATTATCGAAAATCTCTCTGACTTTCAATCAGGAAAGAAGATTGAGCTCGATTTGAACTTCTCTAAAGAGTATAAAGAGATGGTTGAGCTTATAAATGACTTTACAACTAAGGTTCATGAGGCAAAAAACCTTGCCTCTACCTCTAATGATCTCGATCATGAGCTCCACGAGCTCCATACATCACTTGACAGACTCAAGGAGAACTTTGCCATCTCTCGTGATTATGCACATAAGGTTACAGATAAACTTCATGTTATTGCTGATGAATCAAATAAAAATCTTGAATTCTCCGCTGAAGTTCTTGGAAGTCTTGAAGAGGTCTCTTTGAAAGTCAATGATTCTGTTGAGAAGATGCACTCACTTGAGACACAGGTTGTTGATGCACATGATGGAGAGATTACAGTGAGTCAAAACCTTCAATCTCTCACAGCCAATGCAGAGGATATTAAAAATATTCTAAACATCATCTCTGATATCTCTGACAAAACAAATCTTCTTGCACTCAATGCTGCCATTGAAGCTGCACGTGCAGGTGAGCATGGACGCGGTTTTGCCGTTGTTGCCGATGAAGTTAGAAAACTTGCAGAGAGTACACAAAAATCTCTTACTGAGATTAATGCGAGTGTAAATATCATTGTTCAGAGTATTGCCGATGCAAGCACAAGTGTAGAGAGCAATGCTGCATCAGTACTCAGCCTTGTTCAGATCTCAAAAGATCTACAAGAGTCCCTTACTGAAGTCTCTAATGTTATTACACAGACACATCAAAAATCTCTTGCAGATACCGAAAACTCTGAAATCATCAAAAACGAAGCAGACAGCTCAACAGAGCTGACACAAAAACAGATAGAGACAATGAGTTCGACAAACGACTCGATTGAGACTATTAGAGAGAATATCTCTCTTATTGATACATCTGCGAAAGAGTTAGTAGAGAAGGTATCTCATATATAGATAGAATTTTACTATATCTTTCCATACATCTCGTTATGGAAATTTATAGCATATCTATCGCTCATACTTGCTATATAGTCTGCTATCACCCTATGTTTAGAACGAATTGACAACTGCTTATAGTAGAACTCAGGAAGCATCTTCTCCTCCTCCATAAGTCCTCTATACAACCCTTTTATAGCCTGTTTTCCGGCATACATCTTTCTAACAATGTTTTTATGCTGGTACATCTTTACAAAGAGAATCTTTTTCAGCTTTTTAATCTGCGTCTCTAGTTCTCTATCAAAGCCTATGGGAAACTCATCCCTATCTTCAACTCTATGTTTGGAGTAGTCAAGTAAAGAGTAGACAAGATGGTTAATCATATGTGAGCTAAAACGGTAACGAAACATCTCATCATTCTCCGTTCCAACACCCTCTGCTGCAACTTTATCCAAAATCAAAGAGGCTAACTCACTCTCACGCAGATCATCAAATGTTATAAGTCCGGAGTTAACACCATCATCTATATCATGACTCATGTAAGCTATCTCATCAGCTCTGTCAACCACCATCGCTTCATATGACGGATGTTTCTCTAGATCAAACTGCTCATCAATTATCTTCGGTAAAAAAGGTTTTTTGTAGGGATAGGAGTGTTTTAAAATTCCCTCTAGTGTTGCAAAGGTAAGGTTAAGTCCATCAAAATCTTTATAACGTTTCTCTAACTTTGTTACAACGCGAAAACTCTGAAAGTTATGCTCAAAACCGTTTGTAAAACCATCATCTCGCAAACACTCATCAAGTGTATCGCCACCTACATGACCAAAAGGGGTATGGCCCAAGTCATGTGCTAGAGCTATCGCTTCAGCCAAAGACTCATTGAGCCCTAGCTGATTTGTAATAGAGCGTGCAATTTGTGAAACTTCAATAGAGTGTGTTAGGCGTGTACGAAAAAAATCACCCTCGTGGTTTAAAAAGACCTGCGTTTTATACTCAAGCTTTCTAAAACTTCCCGAGTGAATAATTCTATCACGATCACGGGCATAAGGATTTCTAAAATCCTTATCTATCTTATAAAATCTCTCATAAGGTTTCAAGATTTAAGCTTTTTTTACAAACTCTGTTTTAATGAAGATTTTTGTACCGTTTACACGACC